>ENA-UOJD01001154-UOJD01001154.1-human-gut-metagenome-genome-assembly--contig:-P48-NODE-1154-length-29759-cov-6.062853_pt1 | contig 29759 bp, 16 predicted proteins | sample MGYA00242342_ERZ723889 | MGnify/ENA metagenome assembly ERZ723889
ATTAAAAATAAATATTTTTCGTGTCTACTTTTCTTGACTGCTACACTTATTGCTGCGGTCAAAAGAAAAAGTGTCAATTTATAATCGTATTTCCCTTGAAAAAGTGTCACACCGCAGGTATAATAGCCTTGTAAAACGCACAGGATAGATGTGGAGGTGCTGATGATGCTAAAAAGGAAAATTGAAAAAGAGATTATGCACTGGATCGAGAGCAGCGACAAGGCTTTGCTGATCTATGGTGTTCGTCAGGCGGGAAAGACATTTATTATTCGGGAGTGTCTGAAAGCGGCGGGGTGTGACTATATCGAGTTCAATCTCATACGGCAGCCGGAAATTGTCGAGATTCTGGCCGGTGCAACAAGCATTGATGACCTGATTCTGAAGCTATCCCTGTACAGCGATCAAAAAATTGTTCCCGGTAAGACCGTCTTTTTCTTTGATGAGATTCAGAAATACAAGGAGATCGCCACGAAGGTCAAGTTTCTCGTGGACGATAAACGATTCCGGTACATTCTGTCCGGCTCCCTGTTGGGTGTGGAGATCGTGAATCTGAAATCCGCACCGGTCGGCTATTTGCAGACGCTCAATATGTACCCGCTGGATTTTGAAGAGTTCCTGCAAATCTTCCATGTCGGCCAACCCGTATTGGATACGCTGCGGAAGGCGTTTACATCCAAAACGCCCGTAGAGGAAGTCATTCACGGCAAAATCATGGAGATGTTCAATCTCTATCTGATTATCGGCGGGATGCCTGCTGCGGTGGAAAAATACCGGACGACCGGAAGCATTGATGATGTGATGGATGAACACAGAGCGATCATCGAGCAGTACAAGCTGGATTTTACGCAGTATGAAGCGGAAAACCGCAAACTGCTCCTCACGCACATTTATGAACTTATCCCGGCCGAACTGAATGAGAAGAACAAGCGGTTTATGATTGCGGACATCAAGAAAGGACTGCGCTTTGACCGGATCGAGGACAGCTTCACCTGGCTTTGGAAAGCTGGTGTTGCTTTGGGTGTGTTCAACACAACGGAACCTACGGTGCCGCTCATGCTGAATGAAAAAAGCACGCTGTTCAAGCTGTTCCTGTCAGATGTGGGACTGCTCACCACCTTATACGGAAAAGCCTGTAAGCTGAAAATCGTCACCAAAGAGAAAGATATCAACAAAGGTGCCGTCTATGAGAATGTGGTGGCTCAGGAACTTTATGCCCACAAATATTCCCTGTATTATTATAACAGCAAGAAAAAGGGGGAACTTGATTTTGTTGTCGAGCAAGCAGGGCGGGTACTCCCCATTGAAGTGAAGAGCGGAAAAGACTACGAAAAGCACTCGGCACTGGACAATGTGATGGCGGTTCCGGAATACGGGATTCAGGAAGCCTATGTATTCACGAATGATAATGTAAAGACTGACGGAAAGCTGACCTATCTCCCCATTTACATGGTCATGTTCCTGCAAGACGAACCGATTGGGTTTATCGATATTTCTGTGGATAAATTCAAACTGTGAAATACCAGAACGGCAATGGAAGCGCTCCGTTCCTTAAAAGGGATGCGGGGCGCTTCCATTATATCCTTTCCTGCGCCAATGCTTCTGCCTGAGTGGATATGGGACTGCTCTTATGTTTCACGCTGGATATAAATCGTTTTAGAGGTACAGGTGTTTGAGCTTTTAGCTGCCCAGAGCGTTTGCCGCCATTATTGGGGACTTCCTTGCGATGCTGATCGAAATGGAAGTAGCGAAATGAGATTTGTTTTCCATGGTTGATGGCCGTATTGATGTTATCTACCAGATAGTATATCTGCTCATTGAACGACTTGACCCGTTCGGAGACATACAGATTGCTTTTTAACTCCGCAGCCTGGTATATGCTGCTCATCCGGGAGAGCTTTTCGATAAGCTCTGCGCTTTTCTTGGCTGTAATAAACTTAGAGGATTCCACGGCATCGATCAGTAGCTTCAATTCCGGCAGCGTAAGCAGATGACTGCTCAAAGAATAGCGATTTTCCCGGCTACGCTCCTCCTCAATGTCAATGCCAATGTCACAGAGCTTCTGAATATCCCCGGGTATAGTCTTCCGGTCGCAGCGAATATCATTCTCCCGCAAGTATGTAAGGATATCCCCGGTCGTGGCATAATGCTCAGCATCTGTTTTTAGCCAAAGATATTGCAAAATATATAGGAGTCTGCTCTTAGACTCAGCCATACATCCACCCCATTTTATCAATTCTTCTGTGATTATAGAAATGGCCTCCCCTGCTTGCGATAGGGTCAAGCTGGGGAGGTCATTTCATATCCGGGTTATTTCCGTGTACCACTATGATTTATTGTTCCACCGGGAACTTTGACAGCTTTCCGTTTGCTACACGGTAGATCAATGCAGCATCCGTCGTGTTCACGACACCATCACCATTTACATCAGCTGCCAAAAGTTGATCCGCAGACAACTGATATTTTCCATTTGCATAACGGTAGACAATGGCGGCATCCGTGGAATCGACTTTACCATTCCCATTTACATCACCGTATTTGACCTCGGTCTGGTCCCCAATGGTCAGGGTCAGGGTAGTCATGGGCTTATCGCAGTGGACGCCGTATTCCATCTCCAGGGTCTCGCTGTTTTCTCGGTTTTGGTACATGGCGTAGGGGAAAGTGATCTGGAAATCGGTATCGCTGGCCTTCAGCGGATTTTCCGACCAGGTCACATACTTCGTCACATCACGGGTCTTGCCGTTGGTGTAGTAGGCCGTTACCTGCATTCCGGTGGGGTCGAAGGTGTCTTTTACATTGTAGGTCATCTTGTCCGGCAGCTTCGTGACCTCGATGCGTTCAATGGTGCTACCCACGGCCATTAGGTAGGCGGAGTCGTTCTTAAAGTAGATGGTGCCGTACTCATCCATGATGGGGCTACAGATGGCGTACTGCGCCTGTGCGCCGCTGGGGGTGAAGATGTTGTAGGGCGTCGTATAGGTCTCCGTCTGGCCACTGGCCGTGTAGGTCTCCATGGTCTTCAGAGACACCTCGGTTTGGCCGGGCTTGTCCTCCAGCACCCGGAGCTTGCCGGGGGTGAAGTTATCGAAGAAGTACACATAGACGCAGCCTGTCTCCTCCATATAGGCCGTGGTCAGAACACCGCTGGTCTGGGGATAGCCGTGGGTGCGTACCGTATAGGCAATCTCCCAGTTGGGGATGTCGATGACCGTAAGGTTATGGCCACTGTATGCGCCGAACTGTGCCGTGCCGGAGATGCCGATATAGGCCCGCCCATTGTAAATGGTGGGTGTGCAGGTGGACATGGCGGGATTGGCGGGATCGTCCGCATAGTTGTAGAGCTTCAAGGTGCGGACATCCTCAATGGTACCCTTTTCGTCCACAGTGGCCTCGTAGAAGTAGCCGCCCTTGCTGGTGAAGTAATACTTGCCGTTGTAATGGGTGATAGAGCTGCGGATGTCGCCGGTCACATTCATCTTGTAGGAGGACAGCAGTTCGCCGGTCTTGGGGTTAAAGGACAGCAGACTGGGCTTGCCGGTGGTGTAGCCGGAAGCGCCGTCATCCGTGCCGATCAGCAGGAAGTCGTCGCACACATAGGCACCGGCCCAATAGAAGCCGCCCTTGCTGGTGTAGTACCAAGTGGGGAGCTTTTCTTCCATCGTCTGGGTGGGGTCCTCGTCGGTGGCGCTCAGGCACACATAGTGGGCCTCGTTGATCTCGCCCACCCAAAAACCGGTGTAGATGTAGCCATCGTGATAGACAATAGAGCTGTTGGGCTGACCGCCGATGGAGTCCCGATAGATCCACAGGGAGTCCAGGGTATTGGCGTCGAACGCCTGGATCGTGCCGTCAGACAGGCCCACGAAAATCATGCCGTTGGCGTAGGTGGGCGGGTTGATGGCGAAGCTGGAGTTGTGATCCATGGGCTTATCAATGAGAATTTCGCCGGAGATAGCATCCACCTTGTAAATGCGGGAGCCGGAGTAGGTGTAGATGGCACCGTCCACCAAAATGGGGCAGCCGCAGGCGTTCACATCGTAGCCGGATCCAATGGAGGTAGCCCAGTACAGCTCGGCATCCTTGGCGTAGACCGGCGTCTTGTAGTCCACCACACCGTTATTCTCATTGTTTTGGCGTAAGTGGGGCCACGCAGAATCGAAATTGATGAGCTTGTCGTTGGCTGGAGCCTTCTTTAGCGTAATGGTCAGCGTGCCGTCCTTGTCGGGAGCGGTGTAATGCTCCACCTTCTGGCTGATATAACCGGCGCAGGTGGTAGTGTAGGAATAGCTGGCACCGGGGGTCAGGCTGTAGGTGCCGTTTTTCTCCACGATGCGCTTGCCGTTCAGGTCGTTGGTCAGGAACACCGTGGCATCCGCCGGGGTCGTTTGGATGGTCAGTTGGATGGGGTCACTTTTCTGAACATGGACGGTATAGGTCAGCTCAATGCTGCCGGTATCTGCGTGGCAGACCTGTACCGAAATATCCTCATTATAAAGGCCTGTGTTCAGGACCGCTTCCGCGCCGGCCAGCGTATCATAGCGTACGCCGTTGACCTTGGCATAGTACCCGCCGCAGCAGGCGGTGTCTGTGCTGCTGTTGGGATAGGTGCCGGAGAGGTAGAGAGCGGCGGCCTCCCGGTCTACCTTAACATAATAATCCGTGGTATCTCGATCAAAGCGGGCCGTTGCGCCCTTTGGAGTTACAAAGGGCAGTGTCTCATCCTTTGTGGCAATAGTCAGGCTGGACAGGTGCAGCTGCCGCAGCAGCTGAATATCGTAGTCCTGATAGTAGGTAGTGCCGTTTTCTGTCTTGGAAATGCGGATCGTCACCGTCTGGCCGTAACCGGCCTTGGCCACGGCGTAGGTCAGGCTCTGAGCAAGACCCGTTTTGCTGACAGGCGTTGTGATCGTCTCCATCCGTGCGAGATTATGAATCTCCGGCACGGTGCTTTGGGTCCGATACAGCGCCGTCACGGTTCCGGTTGCCGTGGCCTGCATGGCAACGGAGCTGTTGCAGTCGGACACCGTATAGTTGTAGGTGTGGTCTGCCGCCGTGAAGGTCTTGTCGGCGGCGTAGGCGATCCGGCTGGAAGCATAGGTGCCGTTGTAGAATGCCAGATCGGTCAGCCAGTCGGTGGTGACAGGCTCCGGGACGGACACATTCAGTCCGCTGGAGGCCGTGAAGGTGATCTGCGTATGATACCAGGTGTTCTTCGTGGCGATGCAGGTATAGCTCTCGCCGGGGACCAGGTGATAGATCCCGTCCACCGGGGCAATCTCGGAGCCTGCTCCATTGATCACCTGCACCGTTGTTCCGGAAGGCACAGCCAGTGTCACCGGTACGGAAGCTACCTTCTGAATGTGGAGGGTATAGGTGCTCTGCTCCCCGTTGGGCGCTGTTACCTGAATCATGTGATCCTGCGTGTCTCTGGTCAGCTGCACCGCCCCGGTTCCGGTGACGGTATAATCCTCACCAAATGGTGCGGCGTCAATATCCACAGTGGAGGACACGGTTTTTAGGCTGTACTCCCGGGTGTTGGGCGCAAACTCCAGGGGCAGCTTGGTCCCCTCCGCCGTGGCTGCCAGAGCCTTCAGCGTGGGCACACGGGTCACGGTGACATCGTAGGACTGAATCTGCGTGTAGCCGTCCGAGCCTGTATACTGTGCTTCCAGTGCGAAGGTCTTGCCCTCCATGCCAGAGGTCAGCAGATAAGTAAGGGATGTGGCTGTGCTGTTCCAGCTGCGGGATGTGCCCGACATATCCTTGCCGTTGGTGCCGGTATAAATGGTGCGGAGCCTGGTGGTCTTGGTATTCGGAACATTGCCCATCACAACATTCAGGTACACGCTGCTCAGAGCATTGGCTGTATCCTCGATCCAATACTGCGCCGTGTGGTTCGCGCGGTTTTGTGCAGCGCGGTAGGGTTCTTGATCGACATCCAGCAGCCGGATATTGCCGAACCACTCGCCGTAGGGCAGGGTCGCAGAGACCTGGGCGTCGGCGGAGACCGTCAGCGTTCCCTCTGTGCGGTTATATCCGCCGTCGGACACACAGAACTTATAGTCGCCGGCGATGACTTGGACGCTGCCGGTGCCGGTGGTAACATTGCCATAGACATCCGTAAGGGAGAGGATCGGTGCCTCCACCGCATTGCCGTTTTGGGTTGCTGTGGCGGAGACGGTGTATTTGGTCCCGTCCAGAAGGGCCGCATATTCGGCAATGGCGTCTTTCAGGTTTTTCAGCAGAGGTCCTGCCGAGTCGGCAGTCGCCGTCCGCAGGCCCTTCAGCGCCGCTGCGTAGGCATTGGCGGCTGCCGGATAATTCTGCACATGGTTGGTCATGTCCAGGTAATCCGCCATCTGGAGGATCAGCTGGATAGCTGCGTCCGAATAAGTCGAAGATACGTGGAAGCAAAGGGCTTTAATAGTAGAAGCCGGAGCGTCCAGCTTGTAGCCGCCCTTGTCATAATAGAGCAGATAGTTGGCGGATACGCCGTTGATCTCATAAATGAATCCCTGTTCCAGGCCGACAAATTCAACGTCTGAATCAGCCAGCGCCTGTTGAATGGTCTGTCCGGCCTTATACTGGATACGGGTCGGCTCCACGATGGTGCTGTTGGCGTTCATGGCAACGAACACGAAGCTGCCGCCCTCGTCCTCTGCGGCCATTGCCGTGGTCGGCATGATGGCAGAAACCAGAAGCACCAGACTCAGAAGCAGAGCCATTACTCTTTTGTGCATTTTCCATCCTCCTTGTTTTCAATACAGGCAGTTCCAGAGCCGGTACCGTATTCTCTCCCACGGTGTCCAGCTGTCCTTGCAGGCAGTCAGTACACGCATGGCAAACGAGTCAACCTTCTTGCTCTGCTCCGGAGTCATCTTCTGGGTACTGAACAGCGCCTTTTGATTCAGCTCTGCGGCTTCTGCCGCTCCTTCCGGGGGCCGGATCGTGCTGTGGCGCAGCAGGCAAACGGCATAGCCATAGCGCATGGCAATGGCCTCCCGGTCATCTGCGGTGTCGATAGCGGCCATCTTCTTCCGAAACACCCTGCGGCGATGGAAAATACATCCGGCCAGCAGCAAGATCAGCAACAGCGGAAGAAGCAGCAGGTAATGGGCATTCAGTGAGAAGGTAAAGCGGTCCTGCTTGTGCTCGTTGATCTCCTCCGGCTGCTCCACCTCTACAAATTGCTGGGTGTTGTTCTCGTAGGTATTCTCATCCGGGCTGTCGCCGCCCAGAGACAGCTCCTCATCGTCTATGTAGCCGGGAGTCACCTCGAACGGCACAAAGCCGACACCGCTGACATAGTATTCCGCCCAGGCGTGGGCATTCTGCTCCGTCAGGGTAATGGTCTCACCGGCCTTGTAGCGGGCGGCATCCTCTGCCGAGAAGTAATATCCCTCCACATAGCGGGCCGGAACGCCCATGTAGCGCAGCATCAGCACCGCCGCCGTGGCGTAATGGACGCTGTAACCGTGTCCGCTGCGTTCCAGCGTATATTGCAGGAAGTCACCGCCGCCATTCATGGTCCGGGCAGTCTCATCGTAGGTCATGGCTTCTCGTAGATAGTCAAAGATAATGGTGCGAATGTCGCCAATGGTCCGGGCCTGGGTGTCCAGCTTCAGCTGCCGCCGGAGGACGGCCCAGCTGTCCTGAGTCATTTGCAGGTCGATGGCCCGGAGATAGTCGGCGTATGCCTGCTCCTTGGATAGATAGGTCTCGATGTTTTCCCGGCCCTGGGCTGTGGAGAGGTTCCGCTGGATCTGATACCAGTCCGGGACGCTGCCTTTCAGATAATACAGGCTCTCTGCCGGGGGCAGATTCGTGTCCCCGATGCGGTCCGCTGCCAGCGTTTCGCTGCCGTAGACGGCGTAGGGGTAGTAGCCGTGGGCGGAACAGGCGGAGAGATTTCGTATAGTCATGGACAGCGGTGTGGCCGTCTCCGTATAGCCATCCGCCAGTGCAATTTGACTCTGGCCGTAGAAACCCGCCTCATGGAGCCAATAGAAAAGGTCCTCATATTGGGCGGTTTCTTCGGTATCGGCTGCTTTCCAGCCGGTGCCGGTGTAGGTGTCGTAGACCTGCCCACGCAGATACACCTTTTCCGGCTGCTCCATTGTGACTTCCAGCGCCGGGGTGTCGCTTTTATTCCAGGCGGGTAAGTTCTTAAGGTTTCCTTCCGGCATGGAATTAGTATCGCTGTCGTAGTGCCGCTGGTGAAGCTGGGTTTGCATCGTCTCGACCATGTCTGTATTCAGCTTGTCTTGGCAGGACAGGCCAATCAGCAGACACAGCGCTGCACACAGGACCGGCAAGATCAGCTGCGCCGGAACGCCTGCAAGGGCTTCTCCCTCTGCCGTGTGCTGCACCATCAGCAGCACCGTGCCAATAATCAGCAGCCCACCGCCGATGCCTATGGGAAACAAGCCCAGCAACAGGGCTGCATAGCAGGGCAGCAGAATCGGCAAGGCCAGCAGCATCCGTCCGCTCCATGCGCTGCGGCTGAGAAGCAGCGACACCGCCAGTAGCAGAACCGTTACCGCCAGAGGCAGAAATTGGGCATCCGCTGCCGCAAGGTCCAGGTAGATCTTCCCGGTCTTTTTCGTCAGCAGGGTCAGGAAATCATTTGCCAGTGTTCCAAAACCGGGTAGGACAAACTTGTTCAGTGCCAAGCTCAGAAGAAGCAACACGCCGATGCCCGCTGGAATGAGCCAGTTCCCGATTCTGGTTTGGTATACTATCAGCAACGCCGCCTGCACCAAAATCGCAGCTGCTGTCATGGCCCACCATGGGTAGGGAACAGAGGGAAATGCAGCGGTTAAAAGCAAGCAGAAGCCCACCGTCAGAACGGCACAGACCACCCAAGCGCCCCCGGGAAAGTGCAGCTTTTTCTGTGCCGTTTCGGTGACAATCCACTGGAGTCCATTTTCATTTTTTCGCATGATGGGTTAAACCTCCAGTCGCTGCATGGCCTCGGAATAATTCTGCGGGGCAAAGGTAGTCGCACCGGGGTACTGTTCTTCGGTACAGAGGATGAAATGCACCCGTCCGTCCGTGAGCAGCTGTTCTTCCGGCGCTGTGCCGAAACAGAGAATTCGGCTGTAACCGTCAGTTTTGGGCAGGCGGCACTCAGCGCTGCCCCTGGTCTTTACCAGAGCCGGGATAGCCTGCAAAAGCTGGTTTTCCTCTGAAATGTCCTGGACCTGCAGATCGTCCCGGTCCGTCCAGCACAGGGTATAGGGTACACCACTTTGCAGCAGTGCCATGCCTGCGGAGGACACGACCTCCGCCAGTGCGTCCATCTGCTGGGGGTTACCGCCGGTGCGCTTATCCCAGAATACCAAAAGGGAACGGCTCTCCGGCTGGCTGGCCTCTTTCAGAATCAGCTCATCTAACTTGGAGGACAGCTTCCAGTGAATTTGCCGGATGTCATCGCCGGGGCGATACTCCCGGAGCTGGTACACCTCGCTGCGGTCCTCACCCCGTCGATTGGAAGCGCCGTCGTCGGCATAGGCCGGTCGGGCGGTCATGTCCGCCTCCATTGGATACAGGTCCGGGAGGATGGTCAGACGGGCATCCGCTTTCACGAGGGCCTTCATGGGAAGCAGGCCCAGATAGTCCAGCAGGGTAAACCGCCTGATCTGCACATACACTCTGCCGCAATACCGGCTTTGCAGCAGGATGGTTTGACTGCTTTCGCCCTTGGCTCCGATGCTGCCGGTCAGCGTCACCGTCTGTTCTTCCTCGGTAAGATCATTGCGGATAGAGACCTGACAGCCATAGCGCATTACGGGCAGAAACGCTCCGTTGCGGATACGCACCCGACAGCTGACTGCCGTGCGTTTTGCCGCTGTGGCCGGGGTCAGAATGTCCGCCTGCAGATGCCTGCGGACATAGAAATTGACCGCCCAGGAGGCCAGGGGCAGCAGGAGCAGCAAGCAGAGTCCGGCCAGCGCCCAGAAGGAGCCGCTTGTAAGAAGCAGCGCCGCCAACGCCAGCAGCAGGAGAGAATAACACAGGGCGCTGCCTAAGATCGTTTTTCTCATTTGCTGGAAAATTCCCGGACATCCGGCTTCTGGACGGAGATAAGTACATTTTGCAGGATCAGTGCCGCTGTATAGTCCTGGAGCCGCGCCTTGGAGTTGAGGATCAGACGGTGGACACACACATCCGGGAACACGGCGCACACATCGTCAGGGATCACATAGTCCCGGCCCTCTAAGTAGGCGTTGGCCTTGGCCGCACGGGTCACAGCCAAAGCGCCACGGGGACTGACACCTAGGGTCACATAGGCGTTGGAGCGGGTCAGATCCACCAGCTCTGCAATATAGTCATAAATTCGGTCTGCCACATGGATATTGCTGACCTCTGCAATGAGCTTTTCCAGCTCGGCAGGGGAAGTCACTGTCTGGCAGGCAGAGAGCGGGTCCACATGATGGCGATCCTTCAGCAGTGCCGCCGTGCTGGCTCGATTGGGATAGCCCATGCTCAGTTGGAGCATGAAACGGTCCAGCTGGGATGCGGGCAGCATCTGCGTACCCGCAGAACCCACCGGGTTTTCCGTTGCCAGCACGATAAAGGGCTTCGGCAGGGGCCGGGTCACGCCGTCCACGGTGACCTGCAACTCCTCCATAGCCTCCAGCAGAGCGGATTGGGTCTTGCTGGAGGTACGGTTGATCTCGTCCGCCAGCAGCAGATTGGTCATAATGGCTCCGGACTGATATTTCAGCTTGCCGTCTGCCTTATCGAATACGGAAAACCCGATAATATCCGATGGCAGGGTGTCGGAGGTGAACTGGACACGCTTGGAGTCCAGACCTAGCGTTTTGGAAAATGCCTTGGCCAGCGTCGTCTTGCCCACGCCGGGGACATCCTCCAGCAGCACATGGCCCTGTGCCAGGATGGCCAGCAGCACCTTGCGGACGATGTCCTCCTTGCCCAAAACGACCTTGTTGACCTCTGCCTGAATTTGATCTGTCAGCTTGTTCATGCTTTTTTCCTCTTTCTGCCGATGATGTAGATCGCACCGGCGGCGATTACGACTACCGCACCGATCACGGCGCAGATGATGATTCCATTTGTGCCGAATGCCTCACGGGGCGCTTGAGTGCCGTCAAAATGCAGCACCCACGGCTGCCCGGACCGCACACGCTGCACAGCCACTAAGGCCAGGACGGATTGGGCCGTTGCCAGGCCGTCGCCGGCACCCTCCAGCACATGGCGGTAGGTGCCGTCCGCTTCCCGGAACTGGGAAAGCTCCGTCAGCAGGGTGTGCTCGCCCTTGACAAAACGGCTATCCGTCTCCGGGTCAATGCCCAGCGCACACAGGGCCAGGATGACCTGGGCGGTGCTTTCCGCGTTTTCATCGCCGTAGGCGATATACCCGCAGGTGTCCGTCAGCTGGCCGGAAAGATAGGAAAGTGCTGCGTCGATCTCGGTCTCCAGCTGGCCCCGATAGGGAGCTAGGGCCTGCACCGCCATAGCGGTGATGTCCACATCCGATTTTCCGGGGATCAGGCCGAAGCCGCCGTCCGGCTCCTGAGCAACGGAAATGGCATTTACCATGTCCTCCCGGGAATACAGGGCGTCTGCCGGGACCTCTGTGTCCCCGGCATCCAAGGTCAGCAGCGCCCATATCCAGCCATTTAAGCCCTGAGCGCCCGGATCACGGGCATAGTTGTAAGTACCCTCTGCGATCAGGTCAATGGCCGAGCCGTCGGGCTTCGTGCCGAAGTTGGTGGGGTTGCCCCCAAGTGCCAGCACCGTTAAAGAAATCCGGTGGTATTCCGTGGCCTTGTTGCGGTCCAGGCATCCGTTTTTGGCGTATGCGTCCTCCACATGGGCCTTCAGTTCCGCCAAATAGTCGGAATAGCTCTCCCTTGTGCCGGACAGTGCCATAGCTATGGCCAGCCAATCGCAGACGGAATCGCCTGCAGGAAACAGTTCCCGGTCTTTCAGCAATTCACCCTTCTTGCCGCCCAGAGCGGACATTCCCTCCGCACTCTGTGCGATCTGTTTTTTCAGCGAGGGAGCGCTTTCCGCAAGGGCCAAAGTCGGAAGCAGAAGCAGCACGCAAAGAAGGGCCGCAAATATTCGTGTTGCTCTTTTCATGCTGCTGCCTCCCAGGTTCTATGGAATTTGTTTTGATAAGGGGTAAGGCCCGATCCCCGCCGCAGGAGCAGGGCGGGGGCCGCCTGTGCGGCGGTGGGGGATGGCTCCGTACCGCCGGTGGCCGGGAGAATATCTGTTTTCTCCTCATGGCACTTGGAGCAGCGATAGTGGATGTAACCATCCTCTGTTTCGGTGGGTTCCAAACGGTCCGTCTCCACGAAGTCGTGGCCCAGGGCTTGGTAGCCGCCGTTGATCCACAGGCCGCAGTAGCTGCTCAGTGAACCGTAGCCGCCTCCGGTGGAATCGTAGCCGCCGATGTCCTTGCCGTAGGACAGGGTGAAGCGCACATAAATGGTAATGCCGTTGCGAACCTTGTAACCGCTCATGCCGGTACCCTCATACAGGGTGCCGTTGATGGAGTACATCCAGCCGGAGCCTTGGGTATAGTCAAACTCCCCGATGCTGTCCCGGTCATAGTTATCATTGGTGGTGATGCCGTCCCGCAGGATCAGCTCCCAAAGATGCTCCGGGACATTGGCACGGTAGGCAATGTCGCCCCGGCTAATCCGGCGCAGATAAAAGTTCATGGCAGCAGACCCCTGGTAATCCGGCTCATAACCGCGCTCCTGCAGGAAGCGCAGCAGCACGGATGCCGCCGTTTCGCCCTCCACGATGTCCAGCGTACCGGTATCCAGAATGCCCAGGCCGATGGTGGTCGCATCCAGCACCACATCCACCGAGCCTGCCGGGTCGCCCTCACTGATCTGGTGATAGGTGACGGTGTAGACCTTCATGGTGGAGTTTCCGTTACCATCCCAGGCCAGCACCCGGACGATGTGGGTTTCTTCATCGCCCAACTGAGGGGGATCGAAATACAACTCGTAGGTGGGTTGAGAATCGCCGTAGCTCTTTTCCACGGTTTTGCCGTCCAGCGTGACCCGAATTTGATTGGAATAGATCACACCGGCTCCCAGCTCTGCGTTGGCACGGGCAATCACCGTCAAGGGGAAGGTTTGGGAGCTCATGTCCAGGCTGGCCCCGTCCAGATTGGTAACGATGGAGGGTGGATAGTCCCCCACCGTCGGGTGGGTATCGTCCGCAAGATTCGCGTAATAGCCCACCCGGTACTGAACAAGTCCCAAAAAGGTCTCCCCATCATAAAGAGACAGCACAAAGAGGTTATCTGCGTTGAAATCCAGCTGTGCCTCGTAGTCCTGGTTATTCTGAGAAGTAAGCAGCAATCCGTTTCCGGAATTGGTCTCATTTTTCAGCCGGACACGGATATGCAGATCGCCCTTGCCCAGGGGATAGGCCACAAAGGTCAGCTTGCTGTCGGGCAGCTCTGCCTTGGTAAGCTGCTGGGTTTTCAGTGTCGTATAAATGCGGGGGGTATCATCCTCCTCACCGCCGCTGCCGTGGTCACCTCCGCTGCCGCCGTGGTCCCCGTCGTCTCCGCCGGTGCCATCACCATGGTCACCGGAATCCTCGGAGCCGCCTTTGTTATCGTCTGACTTGGAGCCGCCCTGGTCGCCCTTGCCGGGGTTATCCGTGGGGTCTGTGGGGCCCGATGGATCCGGCTTGGTGTCATCGGGCTTCTGTGGCTCATCGGGCTTCTGCGGCTCATCGGGCTTCTGCGGTTCATCAGGCTTCTGCGGCTCTGATGGATCCTGGGCAGTATCCGTATTCTCTGTATTATCCTTGCCGGAGCTTTGTCCGCCGGTGCTGCCGGAGCCTTGCAGCGACTCTGCCTGGAGCCGATCCGGCTGAGTGCTGATGGGATTCTCCGGCCTTGTCCGACCGGAGGAAAGAAGTGAGAGGCTGATCCCTGCCACCAGCACAATGACCAGCAAAATACTCACGGCGCTATATAGGCCGCTATGTTTTTTCATACGGGTATCCTCCAAATGCTTATTTTGGATTCTTACCATCGTCTCCTAAAACAGGAGGCAATGGTAAAGCCCCAAAATATGGCGAATTGCCTCCCCTCCCAAAAGGGAGGGGAAGCTATGGATTCGCCTTGGTTTACTTGGAATTTTTGACGACCGCAACGGCGTCGGTGGAGTTGACGGCCTTGTCAAGGTTCACATCCGCGCGCAGGAACTTCCGCACAGAGACTTTCTCGAAGTCGGTGTACTTGCCGCTGTAGATGTCATAGGTGAGTTGCGCATCGTTGATGTCCACAACGCCTGTCTCGTTGACATCATAGCTCTGCTTCACTTCCTCGGCTGTGGCGCTGGCCTGGGTGATATTGGCCGCAGCCGTAGCCTTGTCGAACGTCTCGCCCTTGTTCACGATCACCAGCCAGCTGTACACGTTTTCACCATAAGCGGTAGTCTTGTACATGACATCCTCGCCGTAGGCAAAAGCCTTGCCCTCTTCAGGAGTGCCGGTCACGGTCACCAGGAACACGGTCTTGTCATCCAGCTGCACGTACTCGGAGACGGCAACTTCCATCGTCAGAGTAGATTTCTTCTCGATGGTGATGACCAGATCGCCGCTGACATTGGAGATGGTGTAGGTGTTGTTTTCGCCCTCGGTGACAGTCACATCCTTGCCGCCCATAGTGGCAGTGATGGTGTACTCGAAGTTTGCCTTCTTGTCCACGGTAAAGGTGTAGTCAGTCTTTTCCTGAACGGTGCTCTCGCCTTTAGCATCGCCTGCGCCGGTGCCTTCAAACTTGACAGTAAAGGTCTCCGGCTGCTTCTCCGTCTTGTTGCTGTTGATGACGATGTCGCCGGTCACATCCGCACCGGGGATGGTGTAGGTGGTCGTGCCGTCGTCATTCACATTAGCCGTAAAGCCGGTGTATGCCTCGCCGCCGATGGTCACAGCCACATTGTAGACGTAGCCAGCCGCAGGGGTCAGCTTGAAGGTATAGCCTTTCGTGTAGGTAGCAGTCGTCTCACCGGTGGTATCGTCGCCCAGGGTGACCTTGAAGGTCTTGGGGGTCTTTTCGCTCTTGACAACAACGTTGCCGTTGACGTTGGGGACCGTGTAGGTGCCATCCTCACCAATGGTGGGGGTGGCTTCCACGCCGCCGACGGTGACAGTCACGGTGTAGTCATAGTTGGGGTCCGTGGGAACGAAGGTGAGATTGCCGCCTGCCGCGATCACGGAGCCTGTTGCATCGGTACGAGTGAAGTCGTCCGGCAGAGTCACGGTGTAGCCGCTGACGGTGATGGTGGTCGTACCGTTCAGCACGATGGCGGCGGGGGCATCAAGTTTGATGGCATTGGTATTGGTATCCACATACGCCGCCGTGACCTTGACCGCAGACTGGCCCTGACCGGCTGCGGTGAACTTCAGGGTTAGCGCGTCGCCCAGCTCGGCGGCTTTACCGTAACGCACGATTCGCACGGTGCCGCTGCCGGGAATCACGCGATAACCCTCGATGCTGGTGGCTTCCATGTTCAGCGTCAGAATGGTGGGGTCAAAAGAGAAGGTCATGTCGTAGGCGTTGTAGGCGTTCTTGCCGTCGTTGTTGCCGATGGCCACAGGGATCTCCACGATTTGGCCGGAGGCTACCTGCTTGTCCGCACCCATGGACACGGTGTAGCCCTTGGCTTCACTGGACTTCACTGTGACATCAATGATGTTGCCGGTTAATTTGACATCGTTGTCTTTAAGCGTATCATAGTCAGGCAGCGCTTCGGTTTTGACCTCAATGCGAGCGTTTTCTGCCGTGATGTTCTCCGTTGCCGTAAAGGTAACAGTGGCGATCTTGCCAGCGTTAAGGGTGACGGGGTCACCGGAAGGGCTTAATGCGGATACCCGGACAGCATTTTTGCCGAGGATATCAACATTATCTCCCACCATTCCAGCAGTAGAGCCTATGGACGTCGTGCATCCGGGTTCAAGCTCGCCGCTGGTCTTGACATAAGCATCCTTGTCAAAATAAATTGCCCACTCCCAGTTATTCAGGTTCGTAATGGTCTTGTCGATCGACAGTGTAAGCGTAATCGTATCACCCGGCTGAACCTCTGTCTTATCAACTGTTGTTGACATCGTCGGAACATCAGCAGCAAATACAGCAGGGATAAGGCTGATAATCATGGCGATTGTCAACAGAATGGAAAGAGTTCTTTTCATTTTGTGTTTAACCTCCTTATGGTATTTAGGATTCTGCGGGGAATTTACTCATTTTCCCGTTTGTATAACGATAGATCAACGCAGCATCTGTGGAGTTTACAGCACCATCGCCGTTAACATCTGCCGACAACTTCTGAGAATCTGTCAGTGTGTATCTTCCATTAACCGAGCGATAGACGATTGCTGCATCCGTGGAATTTATGATGCCATCTCCGTTCACATCCCCATATGTCACATCCGGCTTCGTGTCTGCCTTTGCATACTCAAAGGTGAACAGCGCGATGGGCGCGGAGTTCTTGTCAGCGGGGGCACTCAGCGTGATCGCCTTGCCGCTGCCGTCCGCGTTGCGGACATACCCCGTCACGGGCATGATCACGGTCTGCGTGCCGTCCGCATTGAGGGTATAGCTGTTCTCCAGCGTGATGGGCTTGAGGGTATAGCCGCTTGCCTGCGCCGCCGCACGGTTCACGGCAGTCGCCGCGAACTCCACCTCATAGGCGTAGACCGTGGTGCCGTCGTGACGGATGTCCACGTCCTTGTTGTAGGTCACGGTCACCGTTTCCGCGCCTTCGGGCACGGTCACATGGTACTTGGGCACTTCCTTATAGGTCGTCTGGCCGTCCGCGCTGGTCAGCGTGGTGATGCCCTCGTAGCTGGTATTCTTTGCTGCCAGCTTTTCACCATTCACGGCAGCGTCCTGGAAGGGGCGCTCCAACTCGGCGTCCGCCGCCACGTTCAAGATGGCTGTGGCCGGTGCGATCTTGGCATAGTTCGTGCCGCCGCTGTCGTCCTTGGGGATCGTCCGGTTGGGGTCCATGCCCACGAGGTAGTAGGTGCCCTCCTCTGTGGGGGCTGTGAAGGAGAAGGTGCTCTTTCCGTCAGCCGCTTCCTTGTACTGCTCGATTTGCTCCCACTTGTCGTTATACAGGAACACATCCAGGTTCGAGAAGGGATAGAAGTCGCTGCCCTCAAAGGTCGTGCCGTAAGCCTGAGAGGAGATCGTCATCTCCATGCCGGGGCGGGCATTGTACGCGTCCTTGTCAAAGCAGGTAAATGCACCGCCGCTGGACCAGAAGCTCCAGTTGGTGAACATGGCCACATCCCAGGTATCGCCGTCCGACAGCACGATGTAGTCGGAGGTGGAACCCCAGCCGGGACTCATGTAGGGATAGCAGTGATTCCTGTAATACATTAAATTCTCATCATGACCCCAGAAGTTGGCCATATACAGGCTGGTGGGCGAGCCGGTGATAGTCAGAGCGGCAAAGCTGTCTGCCGTATAGGCCGGTGTTTCATCCATGTAACAAACATCTTCACCCAGCTTAAAGCTCGCCAGCGCGTCACGAGGATAGGCACCCTTGCAGCATTGCTCCTCCGGCAGGCCGATGAAGTAGCGCTCCAGCAGATAGAGATACAGGTGCAGGCCGGTGGGCCGCTCCACGATGTTCTCGTCGATGTATTTGCCTTCTCCGTTTTCCGTGTGATAGCGGTAGTATTCGCTCAAGTTGTACCGGCCCAAGTCAAAGTAGGGGACGGTGATGGCCTTGTGGCACAGCACCGTGCCGTCGCGGCCTCGGATGGGCACGCCGTCGTTGGAGATGGTCACATACACCGTGACTTTCTTGGCGGGGGTCTCATCGTAGTTATACTGTGCGTCCAATCCGTGGGGAGCTTCCTTGACCGTGATGGTAAAGGTCGCTGTAAGCTCTTTGCCGTCCGAGCAGGTCGCCTTGACCTTTGGCTCATAGGTGCCGGGGTCTTTCTCTGATACATAGAGTGAGCCGTCCTTGACCTTGGTTTGGACGCTGAACTGCGCTGCGTTGGTCAGCGTGTAGGTCAGCGTATGGCCGTCCGTATCTTCAAAGACATCTGAAAGCTTGATCTCCAGCAAGCTGCCGGCCACAACCTCACCGGTGGTGACGGCATCCGCCTTCACGGAAACGCAGGAATCCGCAGCCAGCGCCGGTATGACGCCGAATACGCCTGCCGACAGAGCCAAAGTCAGTGCCAGCAGCAGAGATAGTATGCGTTTTCTCATATTTGTTTACCTCATTTATGCGTAGGTTACATCCAGCGCGCGTAGAGCGTCATGTTGCTGCGCACCGGGTCTTTCTGTGTATCCCAGGGCTTGGTGAGCGCCTGATCTGCATACCAGCCGCCGAACACTGCGCCGGGCTTCGTGGGCGTCATGACTTCGCCAATGACGCTGCCCCGCTTCACGGACACGGCCTCCAGTTCTGTGCCGCCGCTGGTCTCAAAGCGAACCTTCTTCTTGCCCAGCAGAGCCAGCAGAATCAGCAGCAGGGCCAGCAGGCCCACGCCACCGATGATCCACCAGGTGACGCTTCCTGCGGCGGCACCCTCGGCCCAGTTGGCGTAGAGGGTCATGTTGCCCTTAACGGTATCCTTGTGGAAGTCCCACTTTTGAGTGCGGTCCAGGTCTCTGTACCAGCCCTCCAGGTGGTAGCCCTCCCGGATGGGGTCCTCGGGCTTTTTCACCTTTTCGCCGTACTGGACGGTCTGGGAGGGGACCTCCGTGCCGCCGTTGCTTTCAAAGGTAATGGTGCAGTCCGTGGTGACGATGACGGACACGCTGTTATCCTTTACGGCGTAACCGGCCATGCCGTCCTGGGTGGAAACCAGGGTGTTGGTGGGGATAAGCTGCGACACACCCTTCGTGCCGATAACCTTCATCTGAAAGCTGCCGACTACCACCTCCGGCTCCCATGCCTCGCCGCCCTTAAAGGACACGAAGTTCAGATAGAAGGCCCGCCCGCCGGTGCGGCGGCCTAAGTCGCTCCAGCGGATGCCGGGGGCGGTCATGACGCTGCCGTCCACCAGCTGGAGGAAGGTGTCGTCGTACTCAATCTCGGTCTGCATACCGTACATATCGGCGCTTTCCTGGGCATCGGTGCGCTTGAGCACTAGGGTCACGGTGATGGTCTCGCCAGTGGTGGCCCGCACCTCAGATGCACCGCCTGCGGACAGGTCAAAATTGTAGCTGCGGCTCTCGTCTGTTTTGCTGCCTGTCTGCGAGGCAAAAGCTGCGGTGGGCAGCAGACACAGCAGCAGACACAGGGCTGCCAATAGTGTAAAAATGCGTTTTCTCATGCTGATCTCCTTCTCTCTCCGCCCGGCTGGGTCGGTTTATTGCCCGGCTTGACCGGTGCGAAGCCCCCAAAGGGGGATAGCCTCCCCTCCCGCTGGGGAGGGGAGGCTGGCAGGGCCTTAGTTAAACTGCTTCACGATAGCCACGGCGTCGGTGTGATCCACCGCCTTAGTGGCGTTTACATCGGCCCGCAGGAACTTCTCCACGGAAACCTGGGTGAAGTCACTGTATGTGCCGTTATACATATCGTAGACCAGCTGCGCATCGTTGACATCCACCTTCCCGGTCATGTTCACATCGAAGCCCCGGGTGATGGTGACCACATTGTCTGCGGCGGAGATGGCGACCTTGGCAGCGGCCTCCTCCTGGGTCAGGGTCTGACCCTTGTCCACGATCACCAGCCATGCGTACTGATCCGTGCCGTAGGCATTGACCTTATACATGGTGTTGACGTCATAGGTGAAGGCTTTGCCTCCCTCGGGGGTGCCCTTGACCGTTATGAGCATCATGGTCTTGTCATTCAGCTCCAGGTAGGTGGATACACTTACTTCCTCCGCGCTGTGAGAGACCTTTTCCACCTTCACGACCAGGTTCCACCAATTGGAGTATCTATACAGATAGTCGTTATAATTCACGGCCTCGACCACATATTTCCCATTGCCAAGGCTGCGCACGGTGGCGGTCCTCTTAGAAGCTGTGGGAGTGTTGAGGGGCTGATAGTAAGCCGTGACGGTGTAGTCGCAGCTCTCGCGCTCGTTCAGCGTGAAGTAGTAGGGCATATTCTTGCCCATAGAGCCTGCATTCCCGGAGGCTGTGTCCTCAGCGCCGTTGCCGGTGAACACGACCGGAATACCAGATTCTGTGTTGGCGTCGATCCATATTTCCACACCTCCAACGATTTCTTTTCCAGGGATCGTGTAGGTGAGGGTGCCATCGTCATTGGCAGTGGGGACCGCTATGACTGTATGGACAAAGGAATCCCCGTTGTCTACATTGTAAATTACACGGTAGGAGTAGCCGGCTCTCGGGGTGACGGTGAAGGAGTAGTCATTCAGATAGGTGACTGTCTCCGGGCCCTTGGTCACATCCTGCTCCACATCTGTGTCAATCTTGTATGTCACATCGTACTGCTTGGGGGTCTTGCCGGTGCAGGTGACCTCCACATTGCCGGAGATGTTTTCGATGGTGTAGGTATCATCTGCGCCGAAGGTTAGGCCCTCGGTGATGTTGTCGCCCATCTTCACGGTGAAGGTGTAGGTATAGTGGCTGTCCACGGGCTTGAAGGTGAAGCTGCCGCCGTTGGGGACCAGGCGGGTCTCGTCAGAGGTGAACGCATCCGGCAGGGTCACGGTGAAGTTATTGGCGTTGACCACGGTGTCGGCGTCGGAAATGGCGGCATCCGGGGCGTCAAAGTTGATGGAGTTGGCATCCAGATCAAATTTGGCGTTGGTCAGCTTCACGGTGGAGGTGGCAGTCGCCTTGGCGGTGAAGTCCAGGGCCAGGGCCTCGCCCAAAGCCTGAGTAGCGCCGTAGCGGCGGACCCGAACGGTACCGTTGTTGTCCTCCACCGTCAGGTTGGTGGCGTCACCGGTCTTGGTGTTCAGGGTCAAGGCCGCCGGGTCGTAGGTAAAGGTCATGTCATAGGCGTTGAAGCCGGTGATGCCCTTCTCAGAGGAGGCGACGGTCACGGGAATGCGAACCTTCTGGCTTGCAGCAACCTGCTGGTCAGCTCCCATAGAAACAGAGTAGCCGGTAGCGGTGGGCTTGGGCTTAACAGTTCCAGCCGGAGAGACGGTTATTGTGAGAGCGTCAGCCTGCATTGGCCATGCCTTGTCGTTTATAGTCGCCGTACTCGTCTTATAGTAACCGTTTTTAAGATACAGCTGCGTTTCAGTTACATCTTCAATGTCTTCTTTGGCCACTAATGTAAAGGAAACAAGGTTACCCGCAGTTAAAGATAGCGCAGTCCCTCTCACCATAAAGGAAATCATCGTTGTGCTGACAGTGGGATTTAGGTTTGAAACCATTTCGCCAGCAGTTCCGCCTCCGAATGTCCACACATTCTTGTCATAGTATCCCATAATCGCCAGAAACTTGACATCGTTAATTTCTTGTGTCAGTTCAACAGAAAAAGTAACCGTCTCACCAGCTTTTACGGATGTTTTATCCACAGAGCCCAAGATTATTGCGTTGTCCTTTTCTACTGCAAATGAGGCAACTGGCAAACAGCTGACAATAAGTATAGATGTCAGTAATATCGCAAAAAATCGTTTCATGTATCTCTCTCCATTGTCAGCGTGTAGGATCATCTACGGGGAACATATAAATAACGCCAGTGTTGTAGTTGGACATCAGTTCAAGGTCCTCAGCGTTAACAACGCCATTCCCGTCCAAATCGGCTTGAGCCTCTACATCGGTGGGGATATTATTGTAATTTCCATCTGCGATTTCCTGGAATGCAATCAGATCCATTTCATCTACAACACCGTCCAAGTTGACATCGCCAACTGTGGGAGCCGGCACTTGCCACATGAGAATGGGATAGTTTGCAGCAGGAACGAATACAAGGTCGGTGGTAGATGCGTTCAGCAGATTATAGAAACCAGCAGCTTCTGTCATTGCATACGCCGTCTTCACTGTGGCGACCTGGGAAGTCGTTTTTGCTATACCAATTCCTTTGCTGCAAGAATTCTGCAGATAATAGGTATTCGTTGTCACACTGGATGCGTTATTCATCTGTCCGGCAACTGCACCGACAGCGTCTCCGGTTCCCTTCACTACACCACGATTGTAACTATAGGTGATAGATGCAGATGCGCCAGAGGCGTTCGCAACAATGCCACCTACATAATTGCTGTTACCAGTGACGGAACCGATATTGTAGCAGGATGTAACCGCCTTGGTGGTCTGGCCCACGATGCCGGCCACATAGCCGTTGCCGGTGATCTCGCCGCCGTTGTAGCAGCCGGTGATGGTGCCGGTAGCGTAGCCGGTGATACCGCCCGCATACTGGTAGCCATGGATCGTGCCCTCATTACCGCAGTTGGTGGCGTTGGAGTTCACCAGACGGCCTGCGACACCGCCCACGCTGCTCCAGTTGCCATTCACGCGGGTCACAGTGATGCCAACATCGGAGATAACGCCGGAGATGTTGGTATAGTTGGCGTAGGCCACCACGCCACCGGAATAGGCGTTGGCAACGCTGCCCGTGGAGGTCAGGTACATCTTGCCGGTCACCTTCAGATTCTGAATGGTGGCGTAGCTGCTGCTGGTGCCGTTCACATAGCCGAACAGTCCCTTATACGGAGCCGAGGTAGTGGTGGCACTATAGTAGATGCCCATGTTCTTCACGGTGTGATTTTTGCCGTCAAAGCTGCCCTTGAAGGCCGTGCTGGCGGTAGTGCCGCCGATGGGCGTCCAGTTATAGCCGGCCAGGTCAATATCACCCGTCAGCGCGCCGTTGATGGCATAGCTCCCGCCGTTGACTTGCGCCGCAAACCAAGCCAGCTCCGCTGCGGTACCGATCTGATACACGCCGTCGGTCAGAGTGGGCTGCGTCTTGGTGGTGCCGTCCCATGCGCCGGCAGCAGAGGCCGTCAGCGGAATGGTCTTGGTCAGCACACCGCCGGACACATTGGCCTTGTCTGCACTGCCCAGGTAGAAGCTGCCGTAGACATAGTCGCAGCCGGCGCAGAGCACCGCATAGGTGTAAGTGCCGTAAGGCAGGTTCTCATACTCGCCGTTGCTGTTGGCGGTATGGACATTGCCTGCGGCATCCGTCAGCGTCACAGTGGGCGTGGCGGTGGTGGGATTGGTAATATTCAGCTTCAGCTTGAAGTTATAGCGCGGAGTGACCTCAACATTCACATTAGGGAAGCGGTTCAAGCAGAAGTTCACCGTGACCGCATTGAAGTTCGTGCCCACGCCGGTATTCGACATGTTATACAGGGTGGCAAACGGGTTCGCCGCCGAGTACATGGAGCCGTAGGTATAACCGTTGGTGAGCTGAACATTGGCGGTGCTGCCGGAGCCAAAGTCCACATTCGTCGGGATTGTCAGCTCCAGCTTGGCCTGATCCATCTGCTGATACTGGGCGACATTGGTCTTATAATCCGTACCACCGCAGGAGTAGAACAGGTTGTAGGTAGTGGGGTTGAAGATACCGCTGTACTTGTAGATGCCACGGTAGCTGCCCTCGAAGGTGAGAGACACCTTATCGCCGGGCATGATCTCCGTCTCCTGGGGATTGGAGGCGTTGGTGACCGTGGCGGTCACTTCGGCCACACGAGCCAGACTGTAGGAGGTGCCGGTGCTATCATGCATCTTGATGATCACAGTACCGCCAGCCAGCCCAGCTTCGCGGAAGCCCAGGAGACTTGCGTGATACTTGCCGCTGGAATCCGCCGTCAAGGTGGTCCAGCCGGAAAGATTGCTCACCATAGTGTCCTCGTCCGTGGTGACAATGGCGTACTGAACCGTCGTTGTGCCGCTGCTGGACACCGAGAAGTCCAGAGTGGGAGCGGTGTCGTTACTCAGATAGAACCAGTTGTCGTAGTTATAATCCCACGCCGTCGGGCGAGAAGAACTCAAGCCGTTGGAATTATAGGCGATATTGGCTTTTGCATTGCCGTTTTCGGTCGCATCATTGGTAAGCACGAACACACTGGTGCGCGCGGGATTGGTGGCCGGGTAGAGGCCGCCGTGGGTGCCGTGCTCGTCAGCGGTCGTGTAGACATCCAGTGCCTTATACTTCACGGCAACGATAGTTGTGCCATCGGGCTTGACATCCAGCCAATTGCCCTTGGCGTTGCCGCCGGATGCCGCCTCGACAGAACCCTTCTTGCTCAGCACCTGGGCCTTGAACTCGGGCTCGATCATGATGTTCATGGCATCGCTGTCAATGATCTGCCACAGACGGTAGGCGCGGACACGCTCAGAATCCTTTTCCGTGTACTTATAGCCGGTGGGATCCAAATACGCCTGGATCTCCGCCTCGTCACGGGTCTTGGTAATGGTGCCAAGGTTGCCAAACCCGTGATAGTACTGATCCGTGCAATCTCCACTGTTGAAAGTGAAGGTCTTGGAGAAGTTGGCAGAATTGCTCTTGAGCCAACCGGCCTTGGTGACATAGTTCGTTACACCAGAGCGATTGTCCTCCAAACGCCAGGTGTAGTTGGAGTTGCTCTTACTGATCTTGTAGGTCAGAGTCTTTGTGCCGGCAGCAGCGTCAGTTTCAGCCTCTCCAGTCGGATTGATGGGCTTCGTGTTGAAGTTATTATACTGGAAGTAGAGCGTAAAATCTGCGTAGTCGGGAACCGTCGCAGTCATCGTTATCGCCTGGGAGAGCGACAGATTCTTGGTAACTACCGTGTACCCCGCGGCAGTCGTATTATTGATAGACTGCGTGAAGATGAAGCTATCAGCGGTTGTTGCGGTAGGCTCCACATAGGCGTTCCAAAGAGCCGCGTTACCGGCAGCGTACATCATGAAGGGATAGTAGGTGTAGTTGCCGGAAGGATAGGGTTTGCCGTGCTGCACATCACCACCCATGATGGGCATGACCACACGAGCCGTATAGTCATCAGCAGTAAAATAGTCGCTGCTGTTCTTTTTGCTCGTGGTATAGATGGAGTGCAGGCGCAGATAAATATCCGTGCCGCCGCCGGTGCCGCCGTCCACATTGGCCTCAGTGGGCAGGGTCAAGCTGTGGCCGCCCAGGTAAACATTTGCGCTGGTTTCCGAAGCTTTGTAGCCATAGGCGCGGAAGGAATATCTGCCGGCGGCCAGGCTGGCATAGAAATTGTTGTAGTTATCTGCCAGCGTGCCGGTGGAATTGGGGTCAGCCGTGGTAAAATCACTGGCCTTAAAGGTCAGAGGGCTGTAACCTTTCAGCTCATAATCCTGCCCCTCGACAGTGATCATGTATTTGCCGTTAACCACGGCGATGGACTGGTCATGGTCCTCATAGATGTACTGGGTCTTGCCATCAACTTCATAGGAAGCCAGGTAGTCAGCGCCCTTATCGTCAAGACCAGCCGTCTTGTAGAGCTTGATCAGCGGATACTTGCTGCCATTGGTGGAATAGTTCATATCCTGACCAACATGGAAAGTATAGTGCTGCTTGATCGAGTCGCTTACGGTCAGTGTCAGCGTCCAGGTGTCCGTGGACAGACCGGCAGAGTTCATGGCATGGAACTCATAGACATAAGTATCGGCGGTGTTCTCCGTGATTTGGATCGTGGTAGCACCGAACAGAGCCGTGGAGAAGTAGTAAGGCCCCTTCCTTTCGCCAGTCCCGGCTGTTCTATAATAATAGTAGTCGGTGTAGCTCAAGGAAGAACCGTCCGGATTCTCGAAGATGTTGCCAGCCTGCAGATCGGACAGGTTATAGGCGTATCCTACCGAAACGGTTGCACTTGCGGTGACCGGGACGCCGCTCTTCAGCCGCGGGACCTGTGTGCCCTCCGCAGCGGTCAGAACAATGGTGTGGGTGGCCGTGCCGCTGTCGTCGGTAGCGGTAAGCACGATCGTATACTCACCAGCCGCAGTAGGGGTATAGCTCAAGGTAGAGCCGTTCAGCGTTTGCGCAGCGCCGTTGACGGTTGCCGTATAGGTCAGCGCATCACCATCGGCATCCGTAAACATTTCAGCCACATCCAGCGTCCAGGCATTACCGAGTGTTACATTAGCTGTGGTAATTGCACCGGGAGTGACCGTAGGTGCCGACTTGCCTTCATAGGTGAAGGCGAGGAAGTGAACGGGCGCATAGCTGGCGCTGCCGTCATACTCCGGCGCATAGGCAGTTCCGCTACCATCTGCACCCAGCACAAAGCTCTTTTGGACCGTAGTCCCATCCTCGGCGGTACGGGAGTAGTTCAAGGGAATTGTGATTGTGATATCCCCATTGCTCTCCGTATAGGCCATTTCTACACCGCCGCCAGTCCACTGCGGCACATCGGCGTAGTAGCCGGATGCTTCACCGCTCGTGGCATTGGTCAGTATGGCAGCGTCTTTGTAGGTGGCCTTTACATAGGTCGTGCCTGCGGGAACGGTGACCAAGTAGTAGGGCACATTCTCGAAAGCAGAGTAGCCGGTAAAGGTCACAGGGTTCTGCACACTGATGGTTGCCGTTCCTGTGGTCTGGTCATTCGCACCATAGGGAACAATACTATCCAGCGGCGCAGCTACTGTGCCTTGTTCCGTTGCAAAGACTGCCGTGGGAAGGATGGATAGAACCATCATGAGCGCAAGCAGCATTGAAAGGAACTTTTTCGCTGTCTTTTGCATTTCCAATCTCCTCTCAGAAAATTTTTTATAATAAGTCATCCCGGCAATCTAACCTTAGCTGCGAAAACATTATCTCATCCAATAATAAAATAACAAAAAAATATATGCGCGCAACACCCTATTATAATTGGTGTTGCGTTCCGATCTGTCCAAGGCGAAAGGTGCTTTCGTTAAGAGGATTGGGCGGAAGGGGCTGGCTAAGCCCCTTCTGCCCATATGGAAAGCTGGCGGATCTCCGCCCTCGACTTGGCAAACCTTACTCAAGCATTACATCTGTTGCAACGAAGGTTTCCTCTGTGGCTTCGTGAACAGCGCATTTGCTTTGGCGTTGCTTGACTCGCTCAACCCGTGCTGCCCGTTTAGCGTCACGCTCGCTCCGATGCAGCTGAATTTGGATTTTCTTTTCGTTTTGATAGCGCCCGCAATCTCTATTGCGGGGGTTTTTGTATATAGGATTCAAATGGGCGGCTCTCAGCGCATCTTTCCAATCGCCAAAGCGCTCTGCGATGTAACTGCCACCGACGATCTCGATGGGGGCAGGGGACTTTCCCCAATGTCCGGCGCAGCGCCGGAGATAGGCCGCCAGCTGATCCAGGCTGTCGCCTGCGTGTTTTTCCGCAAAAGCGCGATCCTGCTCAGCCAATGCATCCCGTGTTCTTTTGGCAATGTGCTGCTCGTACCAATTCGCTCCGTCAAAATTTTGCGCACCTGCTACTTTACCCATGGGCACACCTCCTTAATGATTCATGACAAAAAAAGCGCTGATAAACCCATACCGGGTCATCAGCGTACACTTCTGCCATATCAGCACCACGGAGAGAGCGCCCGCTGCCTTTGAGTCCTAACTACACAATTCTACTGACTTGCGCCATGAGATACTCTCTGCGTTTATGGTCTGTCTTCTCACGATTTTCTCGCAATGACGGACTTTCGTCCCAGCGGTTTCCCGCCTCGATCATATCCTTGCGCTTACAGTGCCGACCGCATGGGGAATCGCACCCCTTTCCTTTTAGGCGGTCGCCTGGCCTTTTACAGCTCGGGCAACAGCCGTGCAGCATCCTCGGACTTCTTATGAAATTTTACGGTATTATTTATCCTTTTAGGGGGATAATGATTTTGGTTGGTGTAGAGGTGAAGTTTTCTTTCGTAAATCTATACAATTTGCGAAAGTAGAATCCACCTATGTACCCATATTGTATCGTCTTTTTTGAGGGAAGTCAATACCTAAATTGCGGAAATTTAGCGAAAAGTAGGTACAAATTATAAATGCCGCATAGAATCACTTGCTACTCAAGGGCCTATTTTACAAATATTCCCAATCACAAAATCGTTTACGCCGTCAAAAACATCGTCAAGGAGGAGCGTTGGTCATGCCTAAAAGAGGAGAAAATATTTACAAGCGGAAAGACGGGCGCTGGGAGGGGCGATATATTCGCGGCCGCACAGCTTCCGGGCAGGCTGAGTATGGGTATGTTTACGCCGACAGCTATAAGGCGTGCCGGGCCAAGCGGCAGCAATGCATTGAGACGCTGCCAGAGAAGCCTGCCGTGCAAGCATCTGCTGCGACCTTGGCCCAGGCCGCAGAACTGTTTTTAAGCGAGAAAAGCCATGTTCTGAAAGCATCATCCTGGAATCGGTATTCCTATCTGACGCAGCATTATATCTTGCCTGCTTTGGGAACGGCCCCTATCTGTCAGCTGACGGCGGATCAGATTTCTGATTTCCTGCGCCGCTTGCAGCGAAGCGGACTATCCGGCAAAAGCGCCAGGGACATCGGCGTATTACTAAAGTCAATTCTGAAGTATACAGCCAAAAAGCTGGACTGCAGCTGTCCCGGTGTGAATGCCGAACTGCCCGTCTATCACCGAAAAAAGATCGAGGTATTTTTCGCAGACGAGATTGGGCGGTTGGCAAAAAAGGTCCTGGAAGCGCCCAGCATGGCGGGCGTTGGGGTCCTGCTTGCGCTGAATGCCGGTCTGCGCTTGGGGGAGCTATGTGCGCTCCAGTATAAGGATATTGATTTATGTAATGGGGTGATCCATGTCACCAAGACGGCCCAGCGAATGAAAAAGGGCATGCACACCCACCTGGTGGTGCAACCGCCGAAAACCGACAACGCCCGGCGCACGATCCCGCTGCCAGAGGATATGCTGGCCCTTTTAAGGCAAACGGTTTGCCCGGCCAGGAATGAGGAGAACTATTTTCTGACCGGTAAGTCTGCTCCGCTGGAACCGCGGACACTGCAATACCAGTACCGCGCATTGCTGAAGGCGGCGGGGATCCCTTATCGAAATTTCCATGTGCTGCGGCACACCTATGCGTCGCGCTGCGTGGAGCAGGGTGTGGACATCAAGAGCTTGAGCGAGATGCTGGGCCATGCCGATGTCCGGACTACGCTCCAGGTCTATGTCCATTCCTCCCTGGAGCACAAGATGCGGGTGGTTCAAAGCATATGCTTCCTTTCTCTTGCCCCGGCGGCGGACTTTGCGCCGTCAGCATTTCCGTCACACGGGCCGGAAACGGCGCTGCGACAACGGGTTTTTCCGAACCTTTCGCAAATTGTATAGATTTACGAAAGCTCCGCCTTGTTTTTTTGCCAAGGGCAGCTGTGCCGAGTTCGGCTTGTTATTCCTCATACAAACTCATAAAGACCCATCACTGAGAGTTTACCTCTGAGTGACGGGCTTTTTTTGTCGAAAAAGATGCGGAATTATCAAAAAAACTTTATTAAGGCTATTCCCTGGCGTATAATGAGAGCTATGCTGTGAGAAAGGATAATCGAAACAAAATGAAACAGGCAGAGCTGAGATACTATATTTCCATCAATGTAAACGGCCAACATCCATTGATGAGGTCAGCGCAGGGCTACACTGAATATTATAGTGAAGCACTGGAATTCTCCGATCTTTTTGATGCCTATCGTTTTGTTGAACGGCACGGTTTGGAAAAACTGGCATCCATCATCACACGACCAACCTAATCGTGCGATTGCCCCTCTATTATCGACTTTCTATGCCAAACGGAGAAGGCTCATTTTTCATATCATGCGGGAGCGGCGATTTCTACCGGTCTGAAAGTGCTGGCTTACTTTCGGCCATTGTCTCCTTAAAAGTCAGGAGCCGGACTGCGCGTATCACGCAGTCCGGCTCCTGGCAATTTATGTATG
>ENA-UOJD01001165-UOJD01001165.1-human-gut-metagenome-genome-assembly--contig:-P48-NODE-1165-length-29376-cov-6.691347_pt1 | contig 29376 bp, 24 predicted proteins | sample MGYA00242342_ERZ723889 | MGnify/ENA metagenome assembly ERZ723889
GCGTGGATTCGCTCAACGTGGCAGCAGCGAGTGCAGTGGCGTTCTGGCAGCTGGGCATGGGAAACAGGAAATAAAGTTCTGGCCGTGTGAGAGAAAAATGCACATTGTTTAAATGCGTTTCAAATGCCAGAAATGAGTGCGAAAATGGATGGAAAGAATCGTTTGGAGGAAGGAGAACATAGAATGAAGTGTCCAAAATGCGGACAGGAAGCAGTTGGAAATTTTTGCAGTAACTGCGGAACTCCGCTTGTAAATGATACAGTACGCCGAGAACAGGAAACGGTGGGAAGAAAGCAGGAAAATAGCTATGACGATGGTGATTCAGAACAGCGGAATCCAGCTCGGATGGAATCGGATGAGAAAAAGGCGGAATCCGGCTCTGGATTGAAACGAAACAGTCAGGAAAAGCGGAGCAGCCAGAGTCAGGACGCACAGAAGCGAGAGGAAGAGCGCCGCGACAATGAACGCTGCCAATCCCAGGCACAGGAGGATGCCCGCCGTGACCGTGAAGCGGCATCGCGCAGACGACAGGACGCGAGACGTTCTTCTTCCAGCGCGAAAGAGGATAAGCGGGATGCAAAACAGCAGAAGCAGATGGAAAAACGCCTTCATGCTCTGGAGTCGGAGCGGGAGCGCTCAGAGCGTCAGAAAAACCGGATGGAGCGCAGCCACCAGCGGGAACTGGAACGCCAGTCCCGGGAGGCAGAGCGCACCAGACGGGCGGCGGAGCGCAGTGAGGCGCATACACAGAGTGACTCAAATGACGGTCCGTCCGTGCTGGATGTGACGGCAGCCGGAGTAACCGGCGTGGTTGTGCTGATGGCGCGCGTGATGCAGGCAGCCAGCTTCCTTCTGATGGCGGGAATCACCTGGGCGAATGCGAAGGCATTTCGGTATGGCGGCGACGATCTGGGCTATATCGGAACTATGATTACCGAGGAAAATTATGGTCTGGGACTGTATGTAGGGATTGGCGTATTTCTGGTACTGATGGGCGCGATCTGGTGCCTGTGGATTCTGTCAGGCAAGCACGCGGGTGGTAAAGTACGGCTGCAAAAATACGATACGGGGCGCGGATTTATCCCGTTTATAATCATCCTTGTTCTGGTATTAGTAGCCGGTCCGGCAGCGTACCTGATGCCGAAGAATGCGGGCAGCTTACAGCCGATTGTGGACGGCGGCTATGCGGCGCTGGAGGCGATCAATGCGAACCACGGATTTCTGCTGTTCTGCAGTATAGGAGGCGCGATCCTTTCGTTTATCCGGAAAATGCTGCTGGTATAATTTTATAATTCATCTAATTGCCCGAACTGATACCCCATTTCCTCCCATTTTGCCAGAAGTTCATCGAGAATCTGAGCGTTGGTCTGCGAAGTGCTGTGCAGAAGGACGATCGCGCCGGGGTGGATGCGCGTCAGAAGCTTGGAAAATGCTTCTTCTTTGGATGGCTGCTGATCCTGCATCCAGTCCACATAGGCGAGACTCCAGAAAAAGGTCTTGTAGCCGAGCTCCTTTGCCATCTGCAGGTTCGATTCATTGTATTTGCCCTGCGGCGGACGGTAATATTTTTTCATTGTCTGCCCGGTGACGGACTGGTAGAGTGTTTCCAGGGCAGTCAGCTCCTTTTCAAATGCTGCTTTGTCGGAAATGCGGGACATATCGGGATGGTGATACGTGTGGTTGGCGACGGTGTGACCCTCTGCGATCATCTGTTTTACCAGTTCAGGACTGGTTTCGAGATAGTTGCCGACGACGAAAAAGGTTGCCGGGACATGGTGTTTTTTCAGTGCTTCCAGAATGGCAGGTGTGCAGCCGTTTTCATATCCGGCGTCGAAGGTCAGATAGATGACGGGCTTGGAGGTATCGCCTACATAGAAAGCATCAAAATTTTTTAAAGTGTCGGAGGAGGCATTGCCGACCGGTGTCTGCCCTGGACTGGGAAATCCAAGTCCCCAGTTTCCATCTGCGGAAACCGGAATCGAACCGGAATCAAAGGCAGGCGGGAGCGAGCCACAGGCGATAACAGGCGCTGAAACCGTGTGCCCGGATGGACGGCGCAGGAAATGCGCGGCAGTCTGCCCGGCGAAGAAAGAGATGGCAAACAGGGCGGGAACCAGCAGCGGGGAAATGATGTGCCGGAAACGTGATGGAACAGAATGCATGGGAAAATGAATGAACATGATGTGACCTGAAAGATATATTTTCATAAGTATATGAAAGAAGGGGGAACATCATGTTTTTATTATAATTTGGTGTCCGTGAAATGCACCGAATCGGAAAAACCAAGCGGTACCATATAACAAATTTTATGTGCTGACATAACAAATTAATGCTTGTCATGCCCTTTGTACCTATGTTATTATTATAACGATGCTTAGATGAGATGCTCCGAACCCTTGAACAAGGGGAGCTGGATGAAAAGCAGATTATGAAATTATGATGAAATAAATAAGAGAAACAAGGAGGATGTTGAAGGATGAAGCCTTATAGCGAGATGACGAAAGAAGAACTTCTGGAGCTTAAGCGTGATCTGAGCGATCAGTACCGGGAGTTTCAGGGCAAGAATCTGACGCTGGATATGTCACGCGGTAAGCCAAGTGCAGAGCAGCTTGATTTATCGATGGGAATGATGGACGTACTGAGCAGCGACAGTGATCTGACCTGCGAAGATGGGACAGACTGCCGCAATTACGGCGGCCTGGACGGTATCAGCGAGGCGAAGGAGCTGTTAGCGGATATGATCGAGGTTCCGGCTGACAATATCATTATCTATGGAAACTCCAGCCTGAACGTAATGTACGACACCATCTCCCGTTCTATGACTCATGGCGTTATGGGAAATACCCCGTGGTGCAAGCTTGACAAGGTTAAATTCCTGTGCCCGGTACCGGGATATGACAGACATTTCTCCATTACTGAATATTTTGGTATCGAGATGATCAACATTCCGATGACCGCAGATGGTCCGGATATGGATCTGGTGGAGAAGTATGTGACCACCGACCCGACCGTAAAGGGAATCTGGTGTGTTCCAAAATACTCCAACCCGACCGGTAATTCCTATTCCGATCAGACTGTCCGCCGTCTGGCACGCATGCATCCGGCAGCTCCGGATTTCCGTATTTACTGGGACAATGCTTATGGCATCCACCATTTATACGATGACGAGCAGGATCATGTGCTGGAGATTCTGGCAGAATGTAAGAAAGCCGGCAACCCGGATATGGTTTACAAATTCTCTTCAACCTCCAAGATTACGTTCCCGGGTTCCGGCATTGCGGCAATCGCAACCTCCCACAATAACCTGGATGATATCAAGAAACAGTTAAAGATTCAGACTATCGGTCATGATAAAGTGAATCAGCTCCGCCACGTGCGTTTCTTCAAGGATATCCACGGCATGGTAGAGCACATGAGAAAGCATGCCAACATCCTGCGCCCGAAATTCGAGGCAGTTGAGAACATTCTCGACCGCGAGCTGGGCGGACTGGAGATCGGTACCTGGACAAAACCGCACGGCGGCTACTTCATTTCCTTTGATTCACTGAACGGCTGTGCGAAGGAGATCGTTGCGAGGTGCAAGAAAGCAGGCGTTGTCATGACCGGAGCCGGTGCAACTTATCCATATGGCAAGGATCCGGAGGATCGCAACATCCGTATTGCTCCATCTTATCCGCCGCTGCAGGATCTGATCATTGCAACCGAGCTGTTTGCACTCTGCGTCAAGCTGGTCAGTGTCAACAAGCTGTTAGAGGAAATGTAATATTAAACCAAGAAGTACAGGAATTGTATGGGCATGTCGAAGGACCGCTGCCCATACAATTCTTTTTTCGGAGAAAAAGTGATGATAAAGGAAAAGTTATCCCTGATCTGGGGAAAGTTTGTAAACAGGGAGACGATATCGTATCTGATATTCGGCGTTCTGACGACGCTGGTGGACTGGATTTCCTATGCGGTTTTCCGCCACAACGGCATGAACTACCGTATGGCGACGATCTGCTGTCAGGCGGCGGCGATCCTGTTTGCATATGTGACAAACAAGATCTGGGTATTCCGAAGCTACAATTTCCACCCTGTATATCTTCTTAAGGAAATGGCTTCGTTTTTCTCCTGCCGTATTCTCACATCGGTGTTCACGTATGTGGCGATGATCGTGATGGTAGACGGCATGGGAATCAAACAGGATATGATCTGTAAGATTGTGGTATCAGCGATCTCGCTGGTGCTGAATTATATTTGCAGTAAATTATTTATTTTCAAAAAGAAAGAATCCTCGAAATAGGGCTGTGTGGGGAAATGACAGCGGAAATGGATGCTGAAGTCAGACCGGAAAAGCCGGAAAGAGTAGAGAAAACGCCGCCTGAACAGGATTCTGGATGGAGGGAAGATGGAGCAAAGAGAACGAGACGAAAGTTCCAGTAAACTGGAAGAAGCACTCAGGGAGCTTACGGGAGCGGAAACAACGGGGAAAATAGAGGAGTATGAGAAAGAGCGGGAAGGTGCGGACGTGGATTCGGAGACCGCTTGTACAGATATGAGACGTGCTGAACGAATGCCTGCCTGGAGACAGGAAGAAGATGCCAGAAAATCTAAACTTTCAGAGTCCAGAGCAGATGTCATTAAAGAGTTGAATGATGATGACTGGGAGCAGGAAGAATTAGATGAATTAGATGAGTGGGATGAATCAGAGAAATCACCCCGCGGAATGGGCCGCCTGGCTGCGGTTTTCCGTCCGTCGGATGATCTCCTGGCGGCATTTTTCCTGCCGGTGGTGATTTTGATCCTGATTTTTGCATACCGCGGTATTTTCCCCTTTGGGCAGGAAAGCTTCCTGCGGACGGATATGTACCACCAGTATGCGCCATTTTTCTCGGAATTCCGGCATAAGCTTTTAAGTGGCGAGAGCCTGCTTTACAGCTGGGATGTTGGCATGGGCGTAAACTTTGCCGCGCTCTATGCGTACTATCTGGCGAGCCCGTTCAACTGGCTGCTGCTGTTATGCCCGTCGTCCCTGATTATCGAATTTATGACCTACATGATCGTGTTCAAGAGCGGTCTGGCGGGGCTTTCGATGGCGTGGTATCTGAAAAAGCACACGGGTTCACAGAAGTTTGGAGCGTGCTATTTCGGCGTATTCTATGCGCTGTCCGGCTATATGGCGGCGTATAGCTGGAATATCATGTGGCTGGACTGCATCGTGCTGCTGCCGCTGATCCTGCACGGCCTGGAGCGGCTGGTGCGCGAAAAAAAAGGGCTTTTTTACTGCCTGATGCTGGGACTTTCAATCCTGTCCAACTACTATATATCAATTATGATATGCCTCTTCATGGTGATTTACTATGTGGCGCTCCTGTTTCTGGAGAAACGGCCGGGATGGAAAGATTGTCTGCACAGCTTTTTCCTGTTTGGTGTGTATTCGCTTTTGGCGGGTGCGCTGGCGGCTGCGGTGCTTCTTCCAGAGATTGCGGCGCTGCAGAGTACGGCGTCTGGCGATTTTAATTTTCCGACTACGCTGGAAATCTACTTCCCGATCTTTGACATGATCGCGCGGCACATCGGAAATGTACAGGTGGAGACGGGACTCGACCATTGGCCGAACCTTTACTGCGGCGTGGCAGTCTACATTTTCATGGGGCTGTATTTTCTGAACCGCCGGATTGCGATCCGGGAAAAGGTCGTGTACGGTGTGCTGCTGCTCTTTTTCTATGCCAGCTTTTCGTTCAACGTGCTGAATTTTATCTGGCATGGCTTCCATTACCCGAACAGCCTGCCGTGCCGCCAGTCGTTTATCTATATCGTGCTGGTGCTGACGATGTGTTTCCGGGCGTATCTATATCTGGATGAAATATCCAAACGGCAGTTTGCCGGGGTGACATCCGCCGCGATTGGCTACGTGATTCTGGCAGAAAAGCTGGTGACGGACGATGCGTTTGAGCCAGTTGTCTGGTATGTGGCAGTGGTGCTTCTGCTGCTGTATCTGGGCGTCTTTTATTTCTATCAAAATAAAGAACATTTCGCGTTCACGGCGGCGCTTCTGGCGATGGCGCTGGTAAGTGTGGAGGCGCTTGCCAATATGGCGGCAACGAGTATTCCGACGACGAGCCGGACTGATTATGTGGCAGACAATCAGGATGTTGCAGCGGTGACAGAACCGCTCAAAAAGACGGAATTTTACCGGATTGATAAAACGAATGCGCGCACGAAAAATGATGGCGCGTGGATGCATTTTCCATCCGTATCTCTGTTTTCATCGGTGGCAAATGCCGGGGTGACAGATTTCTTCAAACAGATGGGCTGCGAAGGTTCTACGAACGCATACAGCATCGTGGGAAGTACGCCGCTGGTGGATTCGTTATTTTCAATCAAATATGCACTCTATGAGGGCAAGCAGGACAATCCGCGCCTGTCGCTCTATGCATTTTCAGATGACACGTACCTCTATGAGAATCCGTGGACGCTGCCGCTCGGCTTTATCCTGCCGGACATAGTGGAAACGGGCTGGAAGCGCGATCTTTCTTCGCCGGCGGATGTCCAGAACGATTTATCGGATGTGCTGGGCGTGCCGGAGTGCCTGATTTTCACGGACGGGGAGGAGCAGGGGAATCGTTTTTCCTTTACAGCACCGGAAGATGGGGAGTATTATATAAGTGTCGCAAACCGTCAGATTGATTCGGTTAAACTGGATGTCGGCGGGGAGGACCGCAGCATTGATACGTTGAAACGCGGGTATCTGGTGGAAACTGGATATGTGAAGGCAGGCACATTGATTCTGCTGGAGAGCAATGACAGTGCCGGAAGCATGGACGCGAGTGCGTACCGCTTTGACGAAGCCGGGCTGCGTGCGCTCTATGAGCGCCTCAACCAGCATCCATTTGAATTGGAAACATTGGGCGAGGAGGCGATGAAGGGCACGATCGACGCGGGCGAGGGCGGAACGCTGTTCCTCACGATCCCGTATGACGAGGGCTGGACGGTCACGGTGGATGGAAAAGAAGCTATCACGCGTCCGGTCTGGAAGGCATTTTCCGGCGTGGAACTGACGGCGGGAACCCATACGGTGGAACTCAGGTATTATCCGCAGGGACTGCATGAGGGACTGCTGATCAGCGGAGGTGCGCTGTTTGTGCTGGCGGTGATTGTGGCTTCTATGTATATAAGGAAGAGGAAGCAGGGGAAAACTTCTGAAAAAATGAGAAGAACGGTGGAAAAAGAGCCGGATGGCGATTTAAAACTGAGAAATTGAGATACAAAATTTATAGAAAAGAGGTTAAAATCATGAAAAAGCTGGAAGAATATGTAAGAAGCATTCCGGACTTCCCGGAGCCGGGTATCATTTTCCGCGATATTACTACGATTTTACAGGATGCAGACGGACTGCAGCTTGCAATCGACGGAATCCAGAAATCCTTAGAGGGCGTGGATTATGATATCGTGGTTGGTCCGGAGTCCCGCGGGTTTATTTTCGGCGTGCCGGTTGCATATGCGATGCACAAGGGATTCGTGCCGATCCGCAAGAAAGGCAAACTGCCGTGCAAGACGGTATCTGTAAGCTACGATCTGGAGTATGGCAGCGCGGTTCTGGAGATGCATGAGGATGCCATTAAACCGGGACAGAAGGTAGTTATCGTTGACGACCTGATCGCAACCGGCGGAACGACCGAGGCGATTGTCAAGCTCATCGAGAAGATGGGCGGCGAGATTGTAAAAATCTGCTGCGTGATGGAGCTGGCAGGCTTAAAGGGACGCGAAAAACTGAACGGATATGCGGTGGATGCCCTAATTACTTATGAGGGGAAATAGGTAACGGTTCACGGGTAGGCACTTTTGGAACCGAAAGTGCCGTAAGAAAACGTGGTGGCAGCAGGAATTTGCCGTATTGAAATGCGAAGCCACGGCAAATTCCGTTACTGGGCATGTATGCGTGAACAGTAACAAAATAGTTTGCCGTTGCATTTTTTGTCAAATATTCGTATAATAGGGGTATTCTATATAATATTTTATTTCATTTGCGTGAACCGCTTTCCGGATTCCGAACGGCAGGCGTTTCAGTTATCTACGGAAGGGTCAGGAGGCATATATGGGAAATTTGGATAAAATAAAAAAGCTGGATCAGGAAATTGAAGCGCCGGCGGATTTTACGAGTCCGGAGGTACTGTATAATGAGTTGATTGCCGCCATTCGCAAGTACCATCCGTCGGATGACATCAGCATGATTGAGAAAGCGTACCAGATCGCGTATGACGCACACAAGGACCAGAGGCGTAAATCAGGTGAACCGTATATCATCCATCCGCTCTGTGTTGCGATCATTCTGGCGGATCTGGAGCTGGATAAAGAGACTCTGGTGGCAGGTATCCTGCACGATGTCGTGGAAGATACGGTCATGACAGAGGAGGAGATCACGGCGATCTTTGGCGAGGAGGTAGCACTTTTAGTAGACGGCGTTACCAAGCTGACCCAGATCTCGTGGACGATCGATAAAGTAGAGATTCAGGCGGAAAACCTGCGTAAGATGTTCTTAGCGATGGCGAAGGACATCCGGGTTATCCTGATTAAGCTGGCAGACCGTCTGCACAATATGCGGACGCTTCAATATATGAAGCCGGAAAAACAGAAAGAAAAGGCGCGTGAAACGATGGATATCTACGCGCCTATTGCTGATCGTCTCGGTATTTCCAAGATCAAGACCGAGCTGGATGATTTGTCTCTCAAATATCTCCAGCCGGAGGTTTACAAAGAATTGTCCGAAAAACTGGCGCTTCGTAAGGACACCAGGGAGGCGTTTATCCATAAGATTATGGATGAAGTCAAGAAACATATGGACGATGCGGGCATCGAAGCTAAGGTAGACGGCCGTGTGAAACATTTCTTCAGCATCTATAAAAAGATGGTAAACCAGGACAAGACGCTGGATCAGATCTATGATATTTTTGCGGTCCGGATTATCGTGGAGAGCGTGAAAGACTGTTATGCGGCGCTCGGTGTCATCCATGAGATGTACAAACCGATTCCGGGACGTTTTAAAGATTATATTGCCATGCCGAAACCGAATATGTACCAGTCGCTGCATACGACTCTGATTGGCAGCAGCGGACAGCCGTTTGAGATTCAGATCCGCACCTATGAGATGCACCGTACCGCTGAGTATGGTATCGCGGCACACTGGAAATATAAGGAGAGCGGCAGCAGCAAGGCGGCGATTGACAGCGCCGAGGCAAAGCTTTCCTGGCTGCGTGAGATCCTGGAATGGCAGCGGGATATGTCCGATAATAAAGAGTTCTTAAGTCTCTTAAAGAGTGATCTGGACCTCTTTACGGATGATGTATACTGCTTTACCCCGACGGGAGATGTCAAGAACCTGCCGAGCGGTTCCACCCCGATCGATTTTGCGTATTCGATCCACAGTGCGGTCGGCAACAAGATGGTTGGTGCCCGTGTCAACGGAAAACTGGTCAACATCGATTATGTCATTAAAAATGGTGACCGTGTCGAGATTATTACCTCCCAGAATTCCAAGGGACCGAGCCGCGACTGGTTGAAACTGGTTAAGAGCACACAGGCGAAGAATAAGATTAACCAGTGGTTCAAGAGCGAGCTGAAAGAGGACAATATCCTGCGTGGCCGTGCGCTTCTGGATAAATATTGTAAGGCGAAGGATATCAATTATTCAGAGTTAAATAAACCGGAATATATGGAAAAGGTCATGAAGCGCTATGCGTACCGTGACTGGGATTCCGTTCTGGCATCGATCGGACATGGCGCCCTCAAAGAGGGACAGGTCATCAACAAGATGCTGGATGAGCGCAACAAGAAGTTAAAGAAGGAAGTAACCGACACGACGATCCTCGATAACATGGCGTCGGATGGAAACAAGGTTCCGGTGATCGCAGCCGGAAAGTCGAAGAGTGGTATCGTTGTCAAGGGAATCCACGATCTGGCGGTTCGTTTTTCGAAGTGCTGCAGCCCGGTTCCGGGCGATGAGATCGTCGGATTTGTCACAAGGGGGCGCGGTATCTCGATCCACCGGACGGACTGCATCAATGTGATGAATCTGCCGCAGGAAGAGCGTGAGCGCCTGATTGAAGCCGAGTGGCAGCAGCCGGAAGCACAGACGGGCACGGAAAAATACTCCACCGAAATCAAGATCTATGCGAACAACCGCATTGGCATGTTTGTGGATATTTCCAAGGTATTTACCGAGCGCCAGATCGACATTACCTCGATGAATGTGCGGACGAGCAAGCAGGGCAAGGCGACGATCGTCATGACGTTCGATATTCACGGAATTGAGGAATTAAATAAATTATCTGATAAACTCAGACAGATTGAAGGAGTATTAGATATAGAGAGAACTGCCGGATAAGCGGTTCTCTCTATATTTCACAGGTACTTACACCCTGTGAAAGTTTCACATATTATTAGGAGGAAAAGATGGAGATAAAACGGCTGATCGTGGGAATGGTCCAGACGAACTGTTATATTGCGGTGCATCCGGAGACGAAGGAAGCTGTGATTGTCGATCCGGGCGATGAGGCGGCGCGGATCGAGGATGCACTGGCGCAGACCGGAGCGAAGGCAAAGGCGATTCTGCTGACTCATGGACATTTTGACCATGTGACGGCGATGGAAGAGCTGAGACGGGATCTGGGCGTGCCGGTCTATGCCTGTGAGCAGGAGCAGGCGGTCTTGGCGGATCCGGATAAGAACCTGTCCGTCCAGTTTCAGGGCGGCGGTCTGCATCTGAAAGCGGATATGCTTTTGAAGGATGGAGAGACGTTCGAGGCAGCGGGCTACACGTTCCAGATGCTTCATACACCGGGGCATACGGAAGGTTCCTGTTGTTATTATGTAAAATCAGAGAGGGTGCTGTTTTCGGGAGATACCTTATTTGAAGGTTCTTACGGACGCATCGATTTCCCGACTGGAAGCGGACGTCAGATGATTCATTCGGTGGCAGATATCCTTCTGAACCTGCCGGATGATACGAATGTATATCCGGGACATATGGGATATACGACGATCGCCGACGAAAAACAGTACAATCCGCTGGCGGGATACAGGGGGCGCGAAGCATGATAGCGATTTTGTTAAATGACGCGTCCTTTGAACAGGATATCCGTGAGCTCCTGATGGCATTTTATCCGGGCGAGACATTTACGCACAAGGAAGAGGAAGCCGGGGAGGCGGATCTGATTGTGCGGGGAGTCCGGGACGGAAACTCGTTTTCACTGGATGTGACGCCGGTGAAGAAAGAGACCGTTCACTTTGCTTTGATTTATCCGGATTTTTCCAACCGTTTTGAGACGAAAAATGAGATCAAACAGACGTTATACCGTCTTTTGAGTGCCCAGACCGGCAGAGAGCTTCCGTGGGGGACGCTTACCGGCATCCGTCCGACGAAGATTGCGCTCACGAAGCTGTATGATGGATGGACGGACGAGCAGATCGAGACCTATATGCGCGAGACGTATTTCACCAGCAAGGAAAAGATCGATCTGAGCATCGACGTGGCAGAGCGCGAGAGACGCCTGCTGTCCACGATCGATTATGAGAATGGGTACAGCCTGTATGTGGGAATCCCGTTCTGTCCGACGACCTGCCTGTACTGTTCGTTTACGTCGTTTCCGATTGTGAAATGGGAAAAACGGATGGACCTCTACAAAGAGGCGCTTTTTAAGGAAATGGAATATGTGGCGGAGCAGATGAAGGATCGCCCGCTTTCGACCATCTATTTTGGAGGCGGCACACCGACCTCGTTAAATCCGCAGGATCTGGATGAGATCCTGACAAAGGTGGAAGAATTATTCCCGGTGGAACAGGCAGTTGAATTTACCGTTGAGTCGGGACGTCCGGACAGCATCACGCGCGAAAAGCTGCAGGTGCTCCGGAATCACGGCATTTCCCGTATTTCCATCAATCCGCAGACGATGAAGCAGGCGACACTTGACCTCATCGGACGCCGTCATACGGTGGAGGATGTGAAGGAAAAATTCCTGCTGGCGCGGGAGCTGGGATTTGACAATATCAATATGGATCTGATCGTGGGTCTTCCGGAGGAGACGATCGACGATGTCCGCCAGACAATGGAGGAGATCAAGGCACTCAGACCGGACAGCGTGACGGTGCATTCGCTGGCGATCAAGCGCGCGGCGCGCCTGAATATCTATAAGGAGCGCTACGGAAATCTGAAGATTGTCAATACACAGGAGATGATTGACCTGACCGCGCAGTATGCCGAGGAGATGGGACTGAAACCGTACTATCTCTATCGCCAGAAAAATATGGCGGGCAATTTTGAAAATGTCGGTTATGCGGTTCCGGGCAAGGAATGTCTCTATAATATATTGATTATGGAAGAAAAACAGACGATCGCCGCCTGCGGTGCGGGAACGACCACCAAGGTTTATTTCCCGGCAGAAAACCGGATTGAGAGGGCGGAGAACGTCAAGGAAGTTGAGCAGTATATCGACCGGATCGATGAGATGATCGGGAGGAAAGAGAAGCTGCTTGGACGAAGAGAGTAAAAACGAAAAATTCACAGATACAGGGTGTCAGATGCAGAAAAACACTTTGTAACAGAGAAACATAAAAATCCAGTTTCCAGCATGGAAAAGTGAAGTTTTCTTTGCGCGGGAAATATGGTCGCAGAAAGACATAGAAGGAGTTTGACACATGGCTTTAAAGAAAAAACCAGTTACAGGCATGAAGGACATTCTTCCGGGCGAGATGGAGATCCGGGATTATGTGCTGAATATCATCAAAGATACCTACCGCGGATACGGCTTCTCGGCGATCGAGACTCCGTGCGTGGAGCACATTGAGAACCTGACCAGCAAGCAGGGCGGCGACAATGAGAAGCTGATCTTCAAGATTTTAAAGAGAGGCGAGAAGCTGAACGTCGAGGCAGCACAGACAGAGGCAGATGTCGTAGACGGTGGTCTCCGCTATGACTTAACTCTGCCGCTCAGCCGTTATTATGCAAACAATTCTGCTAATTTATCAGCGCCGTTCAAGGCGCTGCAGGTCGGAAGCGTATGGCGTGCCGATCGTCCGCAGAAGGGACGTTTCCGTCAGTTTGTACAGTGTGATATCGATATTTTAGGTGATGCGACAAACCTGGCTGAGATCGAGGAGATTCTGGCGCTTACCAAGGCGCTGAAGCGCATCTGCCCGGACAAGGCATACACTGTCCGCGTCAATGACCGTGCGATCTTAAAGGGCATGGCAGATTACAGCGGATTCCCGGAAAATGAGACCGATAAGGTATTTATCATTCTCGATAAGATGGATAAGATCGGTCTGGACGGTGTCCGCGAAGAGCTGCTTGCGGAAGGTTATGCGCCAGAGGCGGTTGAGAAATACACCGGACTTCTGGCAGAGATTCAGAACGATGCGGCAGGCGTCCGCGCGCTGGGCGAGAAGCTCTCCGGCGTGATGGATCCGGCAAAGGCAGAGAATCTGGCAATGATCATGGAGACAGTTAAAGCGGTTGCAGACATCGAATTCGGTCTTGAATTTGACCCGACGCTGGTGCGCGGCATGGGCTACTATACCGGAACGATTTTTGAGGTTTCCATGGAAGGCTTCGGCGGCTCCGTTGCAGGCGGCGGACGTTACGACAAGCTGATCGGCAAATTTACCGGCGTCGATACACCGGCGTGCGGATTCTCCATCGGTTTTGAGCGTATCATCACGATCCTGATGGATTCCGGTTTCAAAGTACCGGAGGCAGCCGGCAAGAAAGCATTCCTGTATGAGAAAGGTTTAAGCGGCGAGCAGTTCCGTGCCGTCTTAAAGAAAGCACAGGAAGAGCGCGCTAACGGCACCCGCGTGGCAGTCGCACAGATGAACAAGAACAAGAAATTCCAGAAGGAGCAGCTTGCAAAGGACGGCTACGAGGAGATCGTGGAATTTTATAAGGACAGCTTGAAGTAAGAAAAGCATTCAAGTTGATATACCCCGTTCCCGGTTGGGCAAGGCCCAGAGGGAAGAAAAAAATATTGAAATTATTTCAATTTTTCAGATAAAATTAATTATAAAACGGAGGAAATACTATCATGGCAGAATCTATGGCAGGACTGAAACGTTCCCATCGCTGTACCGAGCTGGGAACTGCCAATATCGGTGAGAAAGTAACCGTTATGGGCTGGGTTCAGAAGAGCAGAAATAAAGGCGGCATTATTTTCGTGGATCTGCGGGATCGTTCCGGTATCCTGCAGCTGATCTTCGAGGAAGCTGACTGCGGCGCTGAGAGCTTTGCAAAGGCAGAAAAGCTGAGAAGCGAGTTCGTTATCGCCGTAACCGGACGCGTAGAGGCACGTTCCGGTGCGGTAAATGAAAACTTAAAGACAGGTGCGATTGAGATCCGCGCGGATTATCTCCGCATTCTGGCAGAGTCTGAGACACCGCCATTCCCGATCGAGGAGAACTCCAAGACCAAAGAGGATCTTCGCCTGAAATACCGTTACCTGGATCTGAGACGTCCGGATATCCAGAGAAACCTGATGACAAGAAGCCGCGTGGCTATCCTGACCCGTGCATTCTTAGCAGAGGAAGGCTTTCTTGAGATTGAGACTCCGACTCTGATTAAAAGTACTCCGGAGGGCGCGAGAGACTACCTGGTACCGAGCCGTGTACATCCGGGCAGCTTCTATGCACTGCCGCAGTCTCCGCAGCTGTTAAAACAGCTTCTGATGTGTTCTGGATATGACCGCTACTTCCAGCTGGCACGCTGCTATCGTGACGAGGACTTAAGAGCCGATCGTCAGCCTGAGTTTACCCAGATCGATATGGAGCTTTCCTTCGTTGACGTTGAGGACGTTCTGGATGTCAATGAGCGTCTGTTAAAGAAGCTCTTCAAGGAGATCTGCAATTACGATCTGCAGCTTCCGATCCAGCGTATGACCTGGCGCGAGGCAATGGATCGTTTCGGTTCCGATAAGCCGGATCTGCGTTTCGGCATGGAGCTGAAAAACGTATCGGATGTAGTAAAAGACTGCGAGTTTGTTGTATTTAAGAGGGCACTGGAAAATGGCGGCTCTGTCCGCGGTATCAACGCAGAAGGACAGGGCGCTATGCCGAGAAAGAAGATCGATGCGCTGGTTGAGTACGCAAAAGGCTTTGGTGCAAAAGGTCTTGCATATCTGGCAATCCATGAGGACGGTACCTACAAGTGCTCCTTCTCCAAGTTTATGAAGCCGGAAGAGCTGGATGCACTGGTGGCTGCTATGGGCGGTAAGCCGGGCGATCTGCTTCTGTTCGCAGCTGACAAGGATAAAGTTGTATTTGATGTACTTGGAAACTTACGTCTGGAGATCGCTAGACAGCTTGACCTCTTAAAGAAGGATGATTTCAAGTTCCTGTGGGTAACCGAGTTCCCGCTGCTTGAATATTCAGAGGAAGAGGATCGCTACGTAGCTATGCACCATCCATTTACCATGCCGATGGAAGAGGATCTTCCGCTGATCGATACCGATCCGGGCAAGGTACGTGCAAAAGCATACGATATCGTCCTGAACGGTACCGAGATGGGCGGCGGTTCTGTCCGTATCCATCAGGCAGACATCCAGGAGAAGATGTTCGAGGTTCTTGGATTCACGAAGGAGAAAGCACAGGAGCAGTTCGGCTTCCTGTTAGACGCATTCAAATACGGAGTACCGCCGCACGCTGGTCTGGCTTACGGTATGGACCGTATGGTTATGCTGATGGTCGGCGCAGACAGCATCCGCGACGTCATCGCATTCCCGAAGGTAAAAGATGCTTCCTGCCTGATGATGGAAGCACCGTCTCAGGTTGATCCGAAACAGCTTGAAGATCTTTCCATTGGTGTGGTCGAGAGCAATGAAGCGGAGAAGACCGAAGAATAAAATATAAGATATGGAACAGCCTGGAAAGACTGTGAAATAGAAAGCAAACAGGGCTGGATGAGAAATGCAGGGAAATACTGGATTTTGTCGGACAGTCCTGTTTTGCGTGTGAGATGAAAAAGTTCCATTTGTCCTTGGCAACTGAATATATAAATTGCTTGCATTGGGGAGCCCAGGAGGATGGAAAAGGACTCTCTTTTCTATATGTGGTAGAAACTATGAATCTTTTGTGAACCTATGGAATCTCCCACCCGAATCTGCTAAAATACAGACAGATTGAGAATGTAATCAGGATATGACAGCGTGGAAAGAGATTCTGTCATACACGGCAGAGTAAAATAAATGAGGTGAAGATTTTATGGATAAGATTAAAATACTGGTCGTGGACGATGAGGCGAGGATGCGGAAGCTGGTGAAGGACTTCCTTTCGATTAAAGGGTATCAGGTGCTGGAAGCCGGGGACGGCGAGGAGGCGGTGGATCTGTTTTTCCAGCAGAAGGACATTGCGCTGATTCTTCTGGATGTGATGATGCCGAAGATGGACGGCTGGGAGGTTGTGAAGACGATCCGCAAGTATTCGCAGGTGCCGATCATCATGCTGACGGCGAGAGGCGAGGAGAGCGACGAGCTGCAGGGCTTTAATCTGGGCGTGGATGAGTATATTTCCAAACCGTTCAGTCCGAAGATCCTGGTCGCACGTGTGGAGGCGATCCTGCGCCGCAGCAACGGCGGCAGCCAGGATGTGATCGATGTGGGCGGCATCCACATTGATAAGACGGCACATCAGGTCAGCGTGGATGGAAAACCGGTGGATTTAAGCTACAAGGAATTTGAGCTGATGACGTATTTTGCAGAGAATCAGGGAATTGCGCTTTCGAGAGAAAAAATTCTGAATAATGTATGGAATTATGATTATTTCGGCGATGCGCGGACGATCGATACGCATGTGAAGAAGCTTCGGAGTAAGCTGGGCGAGAAAGGCGAGTACATCAAGACGATCTGGGGCATGGGCTACAAATTTGAGGTAAGCGAATGAAACGTTCGGTCCGATGGAAATTTACAATCATATTTGCCGGGTTGATGACGGTTGCAATCGCGCTTATCTGGTGTATCAATAACTGGTTTCTGTCCGGATATTACCAGAATTATAAGATTCATACGCTGGAAAAGGGATATCGGGCGATTGACGCGATTATCCAGGATGAGGTCCGGAATGGCGAGAGTTCGCTGGAGGACGCACAGGCGGAGCTGAATTCGGGCTGGAAAGAGTACCAGAAGTCGAAAGATGGAAGTTCTGATATGGACAGTGCGGATGGCGGTTCGGCTCAGTCTGGTAAAAATGGAACCGGTGATAGGGCTGGCGATGAGACACAGGATGCGCTGGGTGAATATGCGGAAGGTGACACGGTGGTGCTGGAGGATGACTCGGAGGATGCATCGGCGGATGCACTGGATGGGGAGGAAGCTTCGAGCGGCGGTGTCCGGCTGGCAAATGTGATCCGCGAGCTGCGTGACCGGTCGAATATTTCCCTGCTTTTATATGACAGCGAGAGTGACCAGACACTCGTCTCCTCGGCGCGGGATGTGGAAGTCATGCGTGACCGGGTGCGGCGCTATATCGTCGGTCATGCGGGGGCGAAGCGGGATGTATTGCGGGAATATGACAACTACATGATTCAGAAGACGTTTGACCCGCTCAGCAAGACGTTTTATCTGGAAAGCTGGGGATTTTTCTCGGATAATGCGACCATTTTCATCATGACGATGCCGATGGAGAGCATCCATGAGAGCGCGGCTATCTCAAACCGGTTTCTGATGTTTGTTGGAATCGTGGTAATTCTGGCGGGAAGTATTCTGATTTATTTTATTACCCGGCACATTACGATGCCGATCAAACGGCTGTCGGAGTTGTCGGAAAAAATGTCGAACCTGGATTTTGATGCCCGCTATGAGACAAGCCGTCGCTCGACGGAGGAAATTGATACGCTTGGAAACAGCATGAATGTGCTTTCGGAGCGCCTCAAGACAACGATCGGGGAACTGAAAGAGGCGAATGCACAGCTTAAAAAGGATATTGACGAGAAAGTGCAGATCGATGAGATGCGGAAGGAGTTCATTGCGAATGTGTCGCATGAGTTAAAGACGCCGATCGCGCTGATTCAGGGCTATGCGGAAGGACTCGTCGAGGGCATGGCGGAGGACAAGGAGAACCGCGATTATTACTGCGGCGTTATCATGGACGAGGCTGGGAAAATGAATCGGATGGTGCGCCAGCTTCTGACCTTGACGGCGCTGGAATTTGGCGGAGAACGGCTGTCTGTGGAGCGGTTTGACCTGACGGAGCTGATTGCCAGTGTGATTTCTTCTTCCGGTGTGCTGCTTAAGCAGAATGAGCTGACTGTGGATTTTGACGGGAAGGAACCGGTCTACGTCATGGGCGATGAATTTAAAATAGAGGAAGTCATCACCAATTATCTGACGAACGCGATTCATCATGTGGGCGGCGGGGAGAAGAAGATTCAGATCCGGATTGACCACCGGCGCGATGGAAAAGAGGTCTGCGTGGAAGTGTTTAACACGGGAAATCCGATCCCGGACGAAGCGCTTCCGAACCTCTGGACGAAGTTTTACAAGGTGGATAAAGCGAGAACGCGGGAATATGGCGGCAGCGGCATCGGGCTTTCGATCGTCAAGGCGATCATGGAGATGCACCATAAGGCGTGCGGTGTGAAGAACCATGAGAACGGTGTGGAGTTCTGGTTTACGCTGGACACGGCTGGTGAAAAATGAAAATAAAATTTTGCCAGAGACAGAATCTTAGAATTATGAAATATGTTTCAGAATCGTGATTTGCATTATATATGAGATGATATAAAAAACACTTGAAAATGCAGGGCATTTCGGCAGCCTGGGGCAAAAATATTTTGTCCCAATATGGTTGAAATTCCCTGTATTTTTGCGCTTTTTTGTCGGAAATTAAAATCTTAAATAAATATAAAAGATCCGTCATTTCCTTGACAACGAAAAGAAAAGAAAATATAATAACAACGTAACAAGATTTAATAATTATGTAACATTTCGAACGATAGATAACACCACAGCGATTGGGACTCGATTCTTTTGTTTCAGCAATATCTGCGGGAATCACAAAATCTAATTAAGGAGTTTTGAAGCATGAATTTAAATAGAACAAAGAAACTTTTCAGTATGGTATGCGTGTGCTCAATGCTGACCATTGGCAGCGCGCAGGCAGCTTTTGCGGGGCCGTCTACAGGTTATGAGAGCGACATGGTGGCAACCGTGGCAGCAGACCTTTCGATCTATGCGGATGAGGATGAAAACTCAGAAGTAGTAGCGATGGCTGAAAAGGGCGAGTCCTATGACGTAGTTGGAAAGGCAGATGACAGCTGGATCAAGGTAGCGGCCGGTGAGATGGAAGGCTATTTGAAGGTTCAGAGTAGCGTTATGCTCAGCAAGGCAGAGGAAGCAGCTGCAGTCGCAGATGCATTTGTCGCAGAGCAGAGCAATCTCTCGACCAGAGAGCAGTTAGTCAATTATGCACTGCAGTTTGTAGGTGGACGTTATAAATTTGGCGGCAGCGACCCGCACACAGGGGTTGATTGTTCTGGTTTTACGAAATATGTGATGCAGCACGGTGCCGGTGTGAGCCTGAACCGTTCTTCAACTTCCCAGTCCAAGCAGGGTACAGCAATCAGCGCTGACCAGATGCAGCCGGGCGACCTGATTTTCTACGGAAGCGGAAGAGGTATCAACCATGTAGCGATGTATATCGGCGACGGCAAAGTGGTACATGCTTCAACTGAAAGAACCGGCATCAAGACTTCCCCATGGAACTACCGCACACCGGTTAAGATTGTGAACGTGCTGGGTTAAGAATGAATTTACGAAACATCTGCATTGAACCTTTTCATGAAAAAAGGGTTGGATGCAGATGTTTTTTGATTTCATAGGAAATTGCGTCCGATGAAACAAAAAAATATTTCTGGCATAAAAAGTAAGAATTACCCTGCATACTTTCGCAGTAAAATTCCATACTAAGACCTGTAACAAGAAAGTGACGGTTAAGCGGCTGTTCACAAGAAGCCGGAACCGACACGTAGAAAACCTGACAGGGCAGGAATTTAGGAGGAATGACTTATGTCAAGCAAAAACAGTTACAGCAACTATGATAACAGTGCCGAGAAAAACAGCAGCAAAAATGCATCCGAGAACAGCTCTAATTATGGTTCCAACCAGAGCCAGAACCGCATGCAGAACCAGAGCCAGAACCGTTCCAGGAATAGCTCTAAAAACCAGTATCAGGACAAGACAGAGGATGATTACAGCGATTGTGACTGATTAGACAGGCAGATAAGAGAAAAAATAGTGAATGCCGGGAATGCGGAATCTCCACCGTTTCCCGGCATTTGTTCGTTTTCTAGCCAATGGAAGAGGCTGCCGCATCTCCTCCGACACCTGTCCGCCGGACAAAGCATATATTAATATTACATAGAGGTAAAAAAGAAATCGGGTTCTGTCAGAAACCGTTTTTGTATAAAATGAGGAGGGATGACGGATGTATCAGACCATACCGGTGCGGTATCTGGACGCGTGGCTGGAGCAAGGGTACACGGGACGGCTGATTGACCTTCGGACGCCGGAAGAATATAATGTGTCTCACCTCTGCGAGGCGGAAAATATTCCATTTTTATGGCTTCAGTATAACCGGCAGACACTTACAGGTGAACGTCCGCTTCTGTTTTACTGTGCGCGGGGGAGTGAAAGCCTTCTGGTGTGCGGCTGGTATGACCGGATGGGATATGAGGTTTATAATCTGGGCGGCGGTTACCGCTTTTATCAGGGGAAGTATCAGTGCAGTGTTATTGTACACGGGTAGGCACTTTTGGAACCGAAAGTGCCGTAAGAAAACGTGGTGGCAGCAGGAATTTGCCGTATTTAAATGCGAAGCTACGGCAAATTCCGTTACTGGGCACGTATGCGTGAACAGTATCAGTGCAGCCTGAGATAGACACTTTTGCCGCGGCTTTTCATTGACAGATGCAGACCAGTCAACTAGAATAAAAATGGTGAAGACTGTAATGAAAATAAAAGGGTTCTTTGCATGAAATGATTTGGCAATGAATCCACAGAGAGATAAGAGGAAAAAAGATTGGAACGATATGAACTGATTGCTCCCTGTCATTTTGGACTGGAAGCAGTGTTAAAAAAAGAGGTAGTGGATCTGGGCTATGAGGTTACCGAGGTGGAAAATGGCCGCGTAACCTTTATCGGCGATGCGGAGGCGATCTGCCGTGCGAATATTTTTCTGCGGACGGCGGAGCGCGTCCTTTTAAAAGTGGGAAGCTTCAAGGCAGTGACCTTTGACGAGCTGTTTGAGGCGACCCGTGCGATTCCGTGGGAGAAATATCTTCCGAAGGACGGTAAATGCTGGGTTAAAAAGGCGTCGTCTATTTCGAGTAAGCTGTTCAGCCCGTCAGATATCCAGAGAATTATGAAAAAGGCGATTGCCCGTCATATGCAGGAATATTACGATCTGGACCGGATGCCGGAGACGGGCAATGAATATCCGCTGCGCGTCTTTTTCTATAAGGATCAGGTGACAGTCGGTATCGATACGAGCGGCGAGTCGCTGCACAAGCGCGGTTACCGTCAGATGACGAGTAAGGCGCCGATCACGGAAACACTGGCAGCGGCGCTGATTCTTCTGACTCCGTGGAAAGCGGACCGGATTCTGGTCGATCCGTTCTGCGGAAGCGGTACTTTCCCAATCGAGGCGGCGATGATCGCGGCCAATATGGCACCGGGCATGAACCGTTCCTTCCTGTCGGAGAGCTGGACAAACCTGATTCCGAAGAAATGCTGGTACGACGCGATCGATGAAGCGACCGAGATGGTGGATGATACCGTAAAGGTAGACATTCAGGGCTACGATATTGACGGCGAGGTAATCAAGGCGGCGCGGGAAAATGCGGAGAGAGCCGGAGTGGATCACATGATTCATTTCCAGGAGCGCCCGGTGGCGCAGCTGAGCCATCCGAAGAAATATGGCTTTATTATCACAAACCCGCCTTACGGCGAGCGTATCGAGGAGAAAAAGAACCTTCCAGCGCTCTATAAGACGATCGGTGAACGGTTTAAGGCGCTGGATTCCTGGTCGATGTACCTGATTACCGCGTATGAGGACGCAGAGCGCTATATTGGCAGGAAAGCGGACAAGAACCGGAAAATCTACAATGGTATGATGAAGACGTATTATTATCAGTTTATGGGTCCGAAGCCGCCGAGAAGAAAAACGGGGGATCAGGTTGAAGCGTAATGTTTTCTATGGGGCGCTTCTGGTGCTTCTGCTGGGATTTCTGGTACGCGAGAACCGTCTGATTCATATTCCGAAGCAGGTGGAAAAGACGGAGGAGAGCGCCGAGTGGCAGCCGGAGTGGTATGAGCAGATGGCCGAGGAGATTAATGACAGCCCGATCACGCTGGAAGTCGATGGAACAATGGTCGATCCGCAGCTTGGAAGCCTCCGAATGTCGCAGGACGGGCAGTTTATGATACCGTATGGGATGCTGCCGGACACGCTTTCCTGTGCGGCGCTTCTCTACGATGGAAACCGGCTTGTGATGGAGCGCGGCAATACTCATGCGGAGATGACGGTCGGAAGCCCGGAACTTTTGCTTGGGGAGGAGAGCCAGACGATTGCAGCACCCCCAGAGTGGGAAAATGGAATCCTGTATGTGCCGCTTGAGGCGGTGACGGAGGTATTTTCCTATGAAGAAAATTGGGATGCAGAGAACCGGAAAATGGAACTGACCGGGTCAGAGGATCCAGCCACGTTTTTGCCGGAATCCTATGATTACCGGAAGGCAGGCCGGGCACCGGCGGTTAAAAACCAGGGGAGTCTCGGAACGTGCTGGGCGTTTGCATCGGTGATGGCGCTGGAAAGTCGTGTCCGGCCGGAGTGGAATGTCAGCTTTTCGGAGGATCATATGTCCCTCCGGAACAGCTTCCATTTTTCACAGAATGCCGGGGGCGAGTATACGATGTCGATGGCGTATCTGCTGGCGTGGCAGGGGCCGGTGCTGGAAGAAGAGGATCCATACGGCGACGGCTATTCGCCTGACGGTTTAAGCCCTGCTTGTCATGTGCAGGAGATACAGGTGTTGCCGGAGAAGGATTATGAGGCGGTTAAACGGGCGGTTTATCTGTACGGAGGCGTTCAGAGCTCCCTGTATACGGCGATGGTCAGTGACCGCGACGACACGCATTATTACCGGAAAGAGACAGGGGCGTACTGGTATAATGGCGATGAGAAGCCAAATCATGACGTTGTGATCATCGGCTGGGATGACCACTATTCGAGAGACAATTTTAACCAGCCGCCGGAGGGGGATGGCGCGTTTATCTGCGCCAACAGCTGGGGCGGCGAATTTGGGGACGATGGGTATTTTTACGTGTCCTACTATGATACAAATATTGGGATCCACAACATTCTCTATTCTGGAATCGAGTCGGCAGATAATTACGACCACATTTACCAGACAGATCTGTGCGGCTGGGTCGGGCAGCTCGGTTACGGAAAAGAATCGGCATTTTTTGCCAATATTTATACGGCAGAGGAGAAAGAAGAGCTGGAGGCAGTCGGCTTCTATGCAACCGGGGAAAATACATCGTATCAGGTATATACCGTGACGGACGCCGAGGGCAGCTCCCAGTTCGGGCGGCGCAGAAAGGTGGCTTCCGGGGAGGTTGCGAACGCCGGATATTATACGGTTTTGCTGGATAAGACGGTGACGCTGGAGGCAGGCGAACGGTTTGCCGTGATTGTCGAGATCACGACACCGGGAGCGATTCATCCGGTGGCGATCGAGTACAGTTCGCCGGATAAGGGACTGACGGTCGATTTAAGCGACGGTGAAGGCTATATCAGTTACCGCGGTTCCTCCTGGGAGCGCGTGGAGACGGAGCAAAACTGCAATGTGTGTTTGAAAGCGTATACGAGAAATGTGGATTCCTAGAATTGATTGCTGGTACGGATGTGAAGGTATGGCGGAAGCTGTTTTTGAAGAACGGTGATTCGGAATGGCGGGATATGAAAAGCCATGCTGTTTGAGGATAAAGGAGCGAGGAAAAGTGAGCGAGAAAATTATATTTGCGACGGGAAATGCGGGAAAGCTGAAAGAGATCCGTGAGATTTTAAAGGATTTAAACCGTGAGATTGTTACGATGCGCGAGGCTGGATTTGAAGGCGAGATCGAGGAAAATGGAACTACCTTCCGCGAGAATGCAGAGATCAAGGCGAAGGCAGTCTGGGAGAAGACGGGCGGCATTGTGCTGGCAGATGATTCTGGACTGGTGATAGATTATTTAAACGGCGAGCCGGGCGTTTATTCAGCGCGGTATTTAGGGGACACACCATATGAGGAAAAGAACCGGATTTTGATTGAGCGCGTGAAGGATGCAAAAGGAAAAGAGCGGAGCGCCCGTTTTATGTGCAATATCGCGGCAGTGCTGCCGGATGGCAGAGTGCTTCACACAGAAGCGGCGATGGAGGGCGAGATTGCAAAGAAAGCGGCTGGAAATGGCGGATTTGGATATGATCCGATTCTCTGGCTGCCGGAGTACGACAAAACGTCAGCAGAGCTCACGATGGAGGAGAAAAACCGTATCAGCCACCGGGGCAAGGCGCTGGAGCGGATGAAGGATGCGCTGAAGGAGGCGCTTGGCGAGTGATGAAAAAGATATTAATTACAAGCGACACCCACCGTCGGGACGGTAATCTGCTGGAAGTCATCCAGAATGAAGCACCGTTTGACATGTTCATTCATCTGGGTGACGCCGAGGGAAGTGAGGACATGATTACGTCGTGGTGTAAGGAGCAGAACCCGGACTGCGAGGTCTATATGGTGCTGGGAAATAATGATTTTTTCTCCCATCTGGACCGCGAGAAGGAGATTTCGATTGGAAAATACCGCGCATTTCTGACCCACGGTCATTTTTATAGCGTATCGGTTGGGACGGAGCGCCTGATCGATGAGGCACAGGATCGCGGCGTGCAGATTGCGATGTTTGGACATACCCACAAGCCGTATCTGGAGCGGCGCGGGGATCTGACTGTGTTGAATCCGGGCAGTCTTTCGTTTCCGCGCCAGGAGGGCAGACGCCCGAGCTACATGCTCATGGATCTGGATGACGAGGGCGAGGCGCATTTTACGACCTGCTATTTGTAGAGGTCTGTTGCCACCACGTTTTCTTACGGCACTTTCGGTTCCAAAAGTGCCTACTCGTGCCCAGTAACTATGCGTGAACAGAAACCGAAAAAGCAAATATCCGCATATTGACGCATTTTCGGTAAATTGTTATAATGAGAGAGATTGTGAAAAAGGTACTTATCAATGATTCAATCGACCCAATAAAGATGCCGGGGACGTAGGTTTCGTTTCCGAGGCAGGAGTATGACATGAAACTGGAAGCTTTAATTCAAAATATGACGGATCAGATCAAAGAGGCGCAGCTAAAACTTGGTTATGCCAGGGAGACGATGCGCCTTTATTATCCGCTTTCTTCCCTGAATGCGATGCTGGAGATGCAGGAGACGGATATCCGGGAGCTGGCGAAGAAGATACGGCATGAGCTGGAGGCGAAGAAGGAGAAAATGGGAGATACCCAGATTCGGATCCACGCCGATCGGATCGTCTTTACGATCCCGCCGGATTTTGTGGAGTATGTCCATGAGCAGGTGCCGGAACCGCCGTTTTTAAAAGAGCTGATCCAGTTGTTTCGGGAAAAGCACGCCTGCACAAAGGAAGAGATTACCGCTGTGTTTGAAAAATTCGGCGCGTATGAGTGCCGGCAGATGCCGGACGGCATGGATTTTGATTATGTCATTTATTTTACAGACAGCAGCATCGATGCATATGATTACTGCATCCGTGAGGAAATGGGGCACACGATTTACCACAGATTTGCACGGGCTGATTTTGAGGCATTGATGACGATTCAATAAAAAGGAGATTAGACGGATGGAAAACGAGACAAAGCAGACAAATACGAATGAACAGGAGCCGGATATCTTCGCACAGAAGTTAAGAGAGGCAGATTCCTTATATGCCATTCTTTCCGGATGTACGAAAGAGCCGTATGTATACTGTGATCCGGAAACAATGGATGATGCCATCCTGCTGTTTACGGACGAAGAGGGCGCAAAGGCAGGCGCACAGAAGCTGGCAGAGCAGCAGATTCCGGTAGGAATCGCGAAGGTAGACAGAAAGAGCCTTCTGCTTTTCTATACCAGCCTTTACACGATGGGTGTCAATGCTATCCAGGTACACGTGGGCGAGGATCAGAAGATGATTCAGCTGACCGAGTTTGTAAGACGCAAAGACCCGGAGGAGAGCAAGAATGGAAAAGTCTGGGTGGAGAACCCGGAGCTACACCTGACGATGCTTTACTATATGCAGGATCTGCGCCGTCAGCCAAATCAGGAGATTACGCCGGAATTAAACGATTTACAGGAGGAGATCGGCGCGCACTTCACGAAGGGCCGCTATATCGTGCCGCTTCCAGAGGAAGGAAATGGCATTCCGCTGGTTAAATTAAAGAGCGGAGATATTTTCCAGCCGATCTTTACGGATGTGATCGAGTTCCAGCGTTTCAACCGTGAGAAGAAATTCCGCCCGGTTGTCGTAGATGCGCTCAAGCTGGCTCAGGTACTCCCGGAGGAGGCAAAGGGCATCGTTCTCAATCCGCTGGGCGTTAATATGCCGCTGACTGTACAGAAAGTAAAGAAGCAGCCGGAAGCACCGGTCCAGAAGCCGGTATCCGTAGAGGCACAGATCGACGCAGCTATCCGCGAGGTTCAGGCAGAGGCTGGACGGGAGTAGGAAAGGAAAGAGTATATGTATCAGGCAGCAGACGCAAGATATGATGGAATGACCTACAACCGCTGCGGCAGCAGCGGACTCAGGCTCCCGGCAGTTTCGCTGGGATTCTGGCATAATTTTGGCAACACCGGCGTCTATGAGACAATGCGGAAGCTGTGTTTTACCGCTTTTGACAATGGCGTCACGCACTTTGACCTTGCCAACAATTATGGACCGGAGCCGGGAAGTGCTGAGGAAAATCTGGGACGGATTGTAAAGGAAAATTTCATGCCATATCGAGACGAGCTGATCATCAGCACGAAAGCCGGATATGAGATGTGGAACGGCCCTTATGGAAACTGGGGCAGCCGCAAATACCTGCTTGCAAGCCTCGATCAGAGCCTTACACGCCTGGGACTTCCGTATGTAGACATTTTCTACCATCACCGGATGGACCCGGAGACGCCGCTTGAGGAGACGATGGGAGCACTCGATCAGGCAGTTAAGAGCGGAAAAGCTCTCTATGCAGGACTTTCCAACTACAATGGACAAAAAATGCAGGAAGCCGCTGCGATCCTGCGTGATCTGAAATGCCCGTTCGTCATCAATCAGAACCGCTACAGCATCTTTGACCGCACGATCGAAAACAACGGCTTAAAAGAAGCCGCTGTCAAAGAAAAGAAAGGTCTGATTGCATTCAGCCCGCTTGCACAGGGAACTTTAACCGACCGTTATCTGTACGGCATCCCAGCCGACAGCCGCGTCATGACTGACGGCAGATTTCTCAAAAAAGACCAGCTCACCGAAGAAAAAATCAGCCAGATCCGCGCCCTCAACGAGATGGCCGGACAGAGAGGTGAAAAACTCTCCCAGATGGCGCTCAAATGGGTCATGAAGGATCCTGTGGTAACCAGCGTTCTCATCGGTGCGTCCAAACCGGAGCAGATATTAGATAATCTGAAAATGTTGGATGGGGCACCGTTGAGCGAGGAAGAGCTGCTTAAAATCGATCAAATTTGTGGAATAAAATAAACAGAAAACGCCCAGCGGCGCAATTATGCGTACCCGCTGGGCGTTTCCGTCCGTGTTGGCAAACCATATCTATTTAACTGCCACAACCACCCTATTCGGCAGGCAAACCAGCGATTCCCCACTCTCTGAAACGGTTCCCTGCTTCACACAGAGCTTGTCCGGGCAGTCTGCCTCTTCGATCCGGGCACATCCATCTTGAATCACCAGATGATTTTGTCCCCCCTGATACCCGTCGATCCAGGTGTCTATCTCCTCATCCAGCCGGTACGTGGCAATGGTCGTTCCATCGACGCTGACATCGACAGTAAAAGCATCCTTCTGGCGCTGCAGCCGCACAAACAGGAAGCCGATGAGTATGACGGCAGCAAGCACCAGAATCAAAATAAATTCATTTCTATTCTTCCTTGATTTCATCAATAAATGCCTCCGCTCCGTCCGAGTAAATCAGTTCATAGTCATCCGTGATAAAATAAGCATAAATGCCATCCATCGAATTGATGAGTTCCAGACCTTTATCCAGTCCCATCGAGAAACAGGTCGTGCTGAGAACATCGCCGTCCACCGAACGCGGGGAGACGATCGTCACGGCAACCAGTCCGTTCTGGTACGGATAGCCTGTTTTCGGGTTTAACAGGTGATGGTAATTGACACCGTTTTTCTCAAAATGGCGCTCATATACGCCGGAGGAGACAACGGACATGTCATCAATATTCAGATCGGCAAACACCGTCGCATAGTCGGCAAACGGTTTCTGCAGCCCGATGCGGAACGGCTTGTGGTTCGTGCGCTCACCGACGCAGAGTACGTTGCCGCCCAGGTTGATGATGGCGCTTTCGACGCCGGATTCGGTCAGATAGTCTTTCATGCGGTCGGCGATGTAGCCCTTGGCGATGGAGCCGAGGTCAATCGTCGTGTCCGGGGAGAGGAAGGTTAAAGTATTTCCGTCAAGTTTCACATTTTCCCAGTTGACGCGTTCTGCCGCCGCTGTTATGTTATCCTCCGCCGGGATCACGTGCTCGTCGCTGGTAAAATTCCAGAGAGAACTGAGCGGTTCGATCGTCAGGTCGTAGGCACCGCCGGAAACCTCACTGTAATGCAGTCCCTCGGAAATCATCGATGCCATATCGTCGGAGACGGTAAAAGTCGTCTCGTCGGCGCTGCGGTGGTTTAAGTTGTAAAGCTCGCTGCCCTCGATCGTCTTGCTGAAACGGTTTTCGTACTCCTGGCACATGTCCACACAGTGGTCGAGGATCGTTTCATCCTGCGAATCATAGAGCGTGATGTTGACAAATGTATTCAGCAGAAACGCGGAACGGCTGATCGGCTCCCGGCGGGATTTGCTGAAAAGAAGCGCCGCGCCGCAGCCTAAAAATACGACGGCAAGAAGTGTCAGAAGCGCGGATAAATCCTTTTTTTTCATAAAGAGCTCCATTCTTAAAAATATCGAAAATTTGGTTTGAAACTATGTTTGCAAAAATGTCTGCAACTACTCTAACAAAGGTTGATAGGAAAGTCAAGATTACCGCCCAGAAACTAAACGCACCGGCAAATTCCTGCTGCCACCACGTTTTCTTACGGCACTTTCGGTTCCAAAAGTG
>ENA-UOJD01001172-UOJD01001172.1-human-gut-metagenome-genome-assembly--contig:-P48-NODE-1172-length-29176-cov-12.388929_pt1 | contig 29176 bp, 20 predicted proteins | sample MGYA00242342_ERZ723889 | MGnify/ENA metagenome assembly ERZ723889
AATGACCATTCATGACTTCCTCATAAGTTAATCCGTTATATAATCCACCCGGAGAAGTCACCTCCAGTCTGTCATCATAAACTGCGACCTGAATACAAGATTCATCCAACAGGTTACAGTGACAATGGGCGTTAATGATCATTTCCAATAAGCGGAGCTACCATAAAATCTGCCGGATCAGTAATCGCATCTGCCAGGAAAATGGACTTGCCACCAGTATGCCAACCGGAGAAAAAGGAAAAAGCTATAAAGAGAACATGGAATATCATCATGGCACCAGTTGGAAAGTCAAGCTACGTGTTGCAGTTGATAAGGCAATCTGGACTTCCATCAACTATGAGGAATTTCTACAAAAAATGCAGTTAGCCGGATATGAAGTCCGCCAAGGAAAACACCTGTCCTTCCGTGCACCGGAGCAGAAGGACTTCACTTACATGAAATCTCTCGGAAGTTATTATAGCGAAGAAAATGTCCGCATCCGTCTGGCAAAAAATCGTAGCAAAGTGAAAACTCCAAAGCATCCGTCCAGAGATGCTCGCCTGTATATCAATATTTCCACTTATGTTACAACCGGCAATCGAGAAGGATTTGAACGTTGGGCAAAACTAAATAATCTAAAAGAGGCAACCCGCACCTTCAACTATCTTTCTGAAAATAATCTGCTGAATTATGAAGATTTTCAACAGCATGTTTCTGATGTTGATGCTTCTGTTAAAGCGGCTGAACAGAGAATAACACAAATCAACAATGAACTGAACACGCAGAAAGTCATTCAAAAACATTGTGATTCTTACCGGCTCTGCCGTAAAGTGATTGAAGATTGCAAATCTGCTAAAAATCCAAAAGCATACCGGACCAAACATCAAGCAGAATACCAACTCCACGATTCACTAAAAAAAGAGCTTCAGGATCTCGGTGTTACCAAAATCCCAAGCTCTAATAAAATCCAGAAGCAAATTGAAAATCTTGAATCTGAACAGGCTGCTACTGTCCGGGAAATACAGGAATTGCAGAAAAAACAAAAGACGCTAGATATCATTAGACAGAATTTTACAGCACTGCTCTATGCTCCTGAGATCAGTTCAGACTTACTTCCAGCAAAACGGGAACCTATTTCTGTCACAAGAGATAAATAGGATTGCACTGACAACTCAATTATTCTTTTCCAAATCCTCCCAAGGTTTCAGATCTATTTCCTCCTAGGTGACACCATACGGTGCACCTCCGGAGGTATTTATCTTTGGCTTATGCCAGTTGAGTAACTAAACGAAAAAAGCGGGATTTCCCGATCTTCTCATATTATTTATGGACTTTTCTTTTACAAATACTAAATATGACTAAGGATATTCCCATTAAAGAAAGCCACATAATTACATTCGTATCATCTCCCGTTTTTACATTTGGAGTATGACTGCTATTATCACCTGATGGTTCTTCTGAAACTGGTGGCGTATTCGTGGTAATTGGTGGTATCGATTCATTTTTAAATTTAGGTTCTGCCGTTACATTCCAAATTATCTGACCATCATAATTACCTGGAACTGTTATGATAAAAGGTTCGCTTTGATATACTTGATTGCTAATTTGTGTTTTTTGTGTCTGGACAAAAAGATACACTCCTTTTTCCAGATCTCTGTACATAACTTCTCCGTCTGAGTTGGTCTTTCCGGACATTCCTTTGATGTTGTTATCCTGTACATATTTTTCCAGTTTTTTTGCAGCTTCTGCCTGAGCGGAAGAATCATCAAAATCAAATATGACTCCAGACTTTGCAAACTCACTCACTAATGCCCATGAATTGTTTTTATATGTTCCAACCTGATACATCGTAAATTCAGTATTACTTAGCTTATATACCGTGGTCTCATCTTCAACAGTTGCTTTTAATAATATACTTCCCAGATCATTCGCAGACACAGGTAACGGAATGAGGAGTAAAAGCATACACATCACACTGGCCATACACATATATATTCGCTTACGTTTACTTATTCTGCTCATGTTTTTTCTCCTTCCTGCGTTTATGTAACTTAATGCTCACCCATATGATGATGAAAGCAACAATTCCAACAATCAATAGAATCACATTGAATGGGATTGTGCGCTGAAGACCAACTTCCTCATCTATCTTCTGTGCCTCTTCATACGGAATTCTAGTGCCACGTACAAGCAGTCTGTGCGTGTTAACTGCATAAGGAGTGCATGTGACCAGTGTTACATAATCCTTGCCCTTTTCAATCTGTAAAGAATCTGTATCTGATGGCAATACTGTCAGAATCTGATCCACCTGATAGGCAAAGGTATGATGAAGAACTTTAATATAAAATACATCTCCAACCTCCATCTTGTTCAGGTCGGTGAATATCTTGGCATTTGCAAGTCCACGGTGTCCGGATAATACCGCATGACAGCTCTCACCGCCTACCGGAAGCGAGGTGTTTTTCAGATGTCCTACACCTGACTGCAGTACTTTTTCGGATGTTCCATGATAAACCGGAAGAACAACATCAAGCTTTGGGATATCAATATATCCCATCATTCCAGTATCATCAATTTTCAAAAGTTTGTTATACTCATCATCTTCTGTCTGGTTTTCATTGCTTTCTGAAAATGGATCTGCTATGGAACCAATTCCAATCAGGCTTTCATTGTATTCCTGTGCCTGCTCGATCATGGCATTTTCCTGTTCTTCCGACAGATGAGAAACTTCCTGTTCATAATCTGTAGCAATCGTTGTGCTGTTCATCTGATTGATGTAATTGCTCACTACCGGATACAGGATTAAAGAAAATGCCGCCAGATATCCAATTCCTCTTAGTATTTTTACTACTTTCTTCATAATACCTTTCACCTTTTCGTCTGTTTCTTCTGAAATACCCAGTCCACACTGGACATTTCAGAAAAAGCAGACATCCTCCCGGTACGATACCGGGAAGATGAACTGTCTTTTTATCCATTCTTAAACTTCAGAATGTCTTAGTTTTTTGCTTTCTTTTTGCCAAAAGCTTTGCTTGCTGTTAATACACCGAAAAGAACGATACCAGCCAGTGTTACCATGAGTGCTCCCTTGCTACCAGTGGATGGAAGCTGTGCACCTGTTTTGTTTTCTACAGGTACTTCTGGGGAGTTATTTTTTTCTGTGATTGCAACACCTGGTGTTGTAGTTCCATTGTATGTGTAATCTACTTTATAGCTTACAAGTTTTCCATCTTCGCCATAAGTTGCTTTAATCTCAACCTTGATGTCGCTGAGAAGCTTATTGTATCCGTCTGGAGCTTTTGTCTCTCTTAAGTAATAAGTTCCGGCATCAAGACCTTTTACAAGAACTTTTCCGTCGGTACCAGATACGATTACATCGGATTTGAAAACTTCTGCTACAGCTTCCTCAGGTGTTGCCTGACGATATTCACCCTCTTTTACTTTAACAATATTAATCTTAGCATTTGTATCTGCTGCATCGCCTGCTTCGTTTGCCTTGTAAAGCTCAAATTCTGCCTTTGCAAGTGCAGTCTTATCTTCTTTATTACTCTGGTCTTTTAAATAATATTTATAAATTGTGAAATCAAAGGTATGTACATCTACGATGCTTGGCTCAGATTTACCTGTTCCACCTGACTTCGGATCATTACTGTACTCAACAACCGCCTTGTTGGTATTTGGATTCATACCGATAACAGCATCTTTGTTTAAAGTTGCAGTATAAACAACTGTGATTGTCTCGCCTGTACGATTCTTAAAGTTGTTATAAAAGTCATTAAAGCTAATAGTTAGTGTATGTGTTCCATTGTCATTTGTCGTATATGTCGGTAAGTATGTGTTATCTCCTGTTTTACCTGCTTTGAGTTCTGTATCTCCAACCTTTACAGACAGAATTGCTTTTAAGTCTAATCCTTTTGATAATGTATCGGTAAATTTAAAAGTATAAGAATTATATCCTGTCATATCCGGTACTTTAGAAGTCAGCTGGTAAGTAACGGTGTCACCAATCGCAAAATCCCCAGCTTTCTTTTCATCCGCTGCACCATGTGGTGCAATGGTGTCCTCAGACTCATTTTCGTCATCTAATTCCATCTGGTGATTGCCTTCCCATGAAGGATTCACAATAGCACCAACTGTAAGTCCACTTCCACTCTGTGCTGGAATAATTTTCTTGTCTACTGTCGGGTAATTACTCTTCATGTTAACTGTAGCATTAGTATCTGTTACGCTAACTAAAGATGCTACGGATGTATAATCCTGACCAGTTCCAGGTGCTGCTGAGGTATCTGTTGCACCTAATGGATAAACTACATAGTATCCATATGCCAGATTAGCAATTTCTGTAGAACCAGTTGCTGTGGTTACAGTTTTATGAGTAGCATCTACAGTGCTAGTATTTGAAAGAATCCATGTAAGCATTGCTTTTGCAAAATTTACACCGTTCTTTCCATCTTCGCCAACCTGTGTTTTAACATATTCATAAGCTTTTTCACTTAATGTTTCGCCTGTTAATGCAGAAGCTCCATTTACATTTGCCTTAAAGAATCCTTCATATTCAGGATTTAATGTGTATGCTACATTGCCCGCTTCATTTTTTGTTGCTGTAAAAATCTGATACAGATCCAGAGTCTTTCCTTCTACTGTATTGTTGACTGTCAGTTTACCAGTACCTGTTAACCTTGTTGCATCCTCTGCTGCAAATGCAGTCATGCTCATGGACAGTATCATGATCATTGCCATCAGAACTGCCATAAATCTTGATACTAATTTCTTCATATTCCTCTTCTCACTTTCTTTTGATTTTTTATTGGTTCGCTCGGGATTCTTTCAGCCTTTACGGTGGAAGTTCCCCACGCAGCCATATCTCTCTCATGCCCCTGCTCCCCCTTTCCTACATCGTCTGTTTCCGTTTCCTTCTGCGTCCGGTATAAAGCAGGAACGCTAACAACAGGCCACCTGCTATGATAAACATCATAATGCCCTCGCCGCCGGTATCCGGAAGCAGTGCAAAATGCCGGTTGATAATCGTGAAGGTAAATCCATCTTTAGAAGTTTCGATTGTAGTTGTATATCCTTTTATTTCAGTTTCCGTAACAGAATATTTGTAATAATGCGGAGTTCCTGCATCATCTTTTATGTAGGCTGGAAGAGTTTCAATCACTTTCTGCCATGTAGATTTTGAGATATCACCTTTTATTTCATAGTTTTCATAGTTTGGCACGACTTCTGTATGTTTTGTTCCTTCTGCATCCGTCCAGCTTCTGGAAATTGTAATCTTAATAGTGTCTGGTCTGATGTTGTCCATATTCCGGAAATCTTTCCATACCTTATTAATGGTCAGATTTATATATTCATCACATGGATCCTGTGCATCTGATGGTTCCGGTGATGTGCTATCACCTGTATTTACTGTCGTTTTGGTATCTGACATCAGAACGGCTTTTGCATCTGATACATAAGCATTCAGATCTGCTGTTTCAGAAGAATCTTTTGTTGCCATAACTGCATTCTGCAATGTGTTATACTCATCTACCTGCACGACATGTTTTACTGAGAAGATGCTCCATCCATTTTCCTGACTGAACGTATCTGTCAGAAGTTTCGAATTCTTTTTGATCTCATCAAAACTAATCGCCGGTTTTCGGTAAATACGATAATTGTTATTCTCACCTTCTACACCTGCTTTTGTATTAAAGTCATATACAGAGTCCAAATCACTTTTTCCACTGAATGGTCCCACCAGCTTAGATGTTCCACGGACCACATCACAGTAGTACATATTGTTATTCTTCAGCAGTCCTTCATCGTTGTATCCAACAAAACCTCCGCTTCGTCCATCATTTGCAGAACCATCCGCATCATTTCCTGCTCCGCCGGCATAGACATCGTATCCCGTATTGATTCCATATACATTGCTGTCTGTAATTTTTGTCCTGTTTGCCTTAATCAGGTTGACACTGATGTTGGACTTTACATCATTATCTTTCGTTATGATTCCGTTTTTGTCACATGGAAGCTTAATAGAGGAATCTCCGATCTTAATGATTGCAAAATCTGTCTGCTGATTGTTATCATCAGACTTTTTAGATAGCCCAACAGAAATATCCAGTCCAAGCAGATTCACATGGATGAGATTTCCATCGTACAGTGCATCAACCTTCACAATTCCAAGATTAATATGCAACAAGTCGGAATCCTGAATCTTATCCAAATACAATGCCCTTACAAGCTGATCCAGAACTACGAATAATGCATCCACCACTGTGGAATCCAGTTTTACATCTGCAAGATAGGCAAAGCTTGTTCTTCCGGCAAAGCCTCCGGCTGTTCCACCGGATTCTACCAGTTTCAGACTATTTTCCTGATTTTTGGCATCTCCGGCACTACAACCTGACATTCTGGCAAGATTTGCGTAACCAATAAAGCCTCCTGCAATCTGCTCCTGTCCGCCTTTACTCAAAACGGTATAACCACCAGGTACTCCTGTCACGCTACTGTCATCTATGTGGGAACCAAAAATATCCAAAACGCCGAGGGCACCGCCAAGAAGCTGTCCAAATTTATCTCCCAGCACATCCAGCTTCTCCATTTTTATAACTCCGCTTTTTCCGGAGTATCCTACAAAGCCACCTACGCTGTTCAGTCCAGTTACATAATTTAATCCTGTTACAGTGCTGTTTTTGACAGATCCATTTAACAGTGAACCACCAAATCCTCCAGCTGTTCCGCTGTATGTAACCTGATTATTCTGTCCTGCATCTGTTGCTGTGTTAGCACTGACGCCAAGCCCTGCATCTGGGCTTCCTGTGACATTTCCGTAATATACATAGCTTCGGAATGCATCCAGCACATCGGTTTTTCCAAGCTTTAAAAGATACTGTAAGACAGAGGTCTCACCATTGGCACTAATATTTGCAGCACCGGAAACATCCGCAATACCGAAGCATCCTCCGGCATATTCACCGGCTACTACAGAGCGAATCTTGTCTGCACGGATTCCGCTTTCCGGTTTATCCTTCTCGCCAAGAACTGCTCCACAAAGACTTCCTGTGAATCCTCCAGCTGCTTTTGCATACCCTGTATTGTTTCCATTTTGATAGGTTCCGTTTACGATCACGCCCCAGTCATCCCAGGCTGACACAGATGCACAGCGGATGGTGGAAACAGTAGCATTCAGAACCTTAATCAGCTCTGCCGGAGCATTTACCATAAGAACATCCAGAAGTTTATTCAAAAGTCCCTGTTTTGTAGCTGTATCAATAGCTGCCACACTACCCGGATCTACTTTTCCGGCAAAACCGCCTACATAGGAAGTTCCATCTACACGCCTTAAATTTGTGATACTGCAGGAGGAAGTTTCATCTCCCCAGATTTGGCCGCCGATCATTCTTCCCACATAGCCTCCGGCAAATCCTGCCGGATCTTTGTCTGCAATACCGGTTGCTTTGATCCTTGCACCGGAACGATATCCTTTCACATGGGACTGTTTCACGACTGGCACAAAGGTTTTTAATGCTGCCAGACTGTCTGCACCTATAATCTTAAGGCCTGCCAGTGAAACGTCACCTGTGTTTGCCACAGAACCTGTAAGCATCTCACCAGCAAATCCACCACTGCATCTATAAGCCTCTGCCAACTGAAGATCTACAGCAGTACCGTTTGTAACGGTTCCTCCTTCCATCCGACCCACATAGCCTCCGGCAGAACCACCCTGTGTTGCTTTACTTGCCAGAATGCTCCGTCCTGCTGTAACAGCGTATCCATATGCATACTGGGAAATAATCTCATTTAACTGATTCTGATCATTGACTTCACCAAGTGCCTGTAATTTATTACCGTAACTTCCATAAGAACCGACAGCACCAACCCACTTATTCCAGGTATCCGTATCCAGTCCACGAAGCGGTCCATAAACAGCTGTATTCTTTTCTGTCGGATACACTGCCTGAAGAAGCGTCAGCGGATTATCTAGTTTGATAAGACCGAATAAAACCTTCAGACTTCCTGTGTCTGCAACATTCGCACACCGCATCAGTCCGGTATAGCCTCCAGCATATTCCGTTCCATATACGGAACGGATACGATAGGCCGCACATTCTCTTACGGTTCCTGTATATGCAGCACCTTTCCAGTTATCCGTATTGTTTCCCCAGATCTGACCGCCATAGTTGTAACCCGCATATCCTCCTGCAAGTCCACGGTAAATGCTGTCATCACTTTCAGCCTGAGCCCTCACAGCACCTCCACAAGGTACACAGGTTGTTTCGCTGTTTTTGATCACAGGAACAAATGCCTGTAAAACGCCAAGAAGATTATCTGCCTTGATCAGTCCTCCAAGAGCACTTAATCCATTTACCACATCTGCCGCATTCCCCGGCTCCATGATTCCAACATATCCACCGGCACTTTCACGCCCTATGATATGTGCAAAATTATAAGAATTACTATTTTGAATCTGAACTCCAAGAAGTTCTCCTGCATATCCACCGGCTTTTCCCGTAACACCGTCTCCGTCTGTTGCAAGAACATTAAATCCGCCTGTTGCTCCATAAACATCTGAGCTGTCTATGATAGATGCAACTACAGTCAGTGCTGATAACAGTCCTGTCGTAGAAAGAACATGATCCAGAACGCTTGCTCCACCGATGGCTGCCGTACTTCCCATAGCAGCTTTACCAATATAGCCGCCGGCATAACGATAACCATTTACCGCATATGCACTGTCATTTCCGTAATAACTGCTACCATCTTCCTGCTGCAGATTCTTCGGCTCACTGACACCTGTATGCTGCAATTTATTTACATCGGAATTGCTGATCTGTACACCAGTTCCGCATCCGATAAAGCCTCCGGCACTTCCGGCATCCGCATCGTTGGTGCTATCTTTTTCAAGAGTACCTGTAACGGTAACGGTAAACCCTTTTTCTACAGAATTAACACTGGCATTACTGATCACCGGAACAAAAGCATTGACCAGGGATAGTAATCCTGTCAGATCAACCAGTTTTGTAAGAATTGATGATTTAGATCCAATCTCTGCAACCGCTCCGGCTTTTACCAGACCTCCGAAGCCTCCGGCATAACGAAGGCCTTCTACTTTCAGAAGATTTTCTACTGCCGTTCCTTTTCCGGAATCAACAGCATTTGCTGAATTATCTACATGACCGCTCTGCATCTCTCCAACGAAGCCACCTGCATAGCCTTCTGCGTTTTCAAATCCGTTGTCAGCTGTAACAGTCAATCCATCTGCGGTACCAGCAACTTTGCAATTTGTAATTTTGCTGGATGCAGCCTGCAAGACACTCGCCAACTCTTTCAGACTCAGAATCTTACCAAGGACACTGTTCAAAAGATCTCCTGTGGCATCTCCTGCCTCCGCTGCACTTCCGGACCGCATGATTCCGATATAGCCACCGGCATGATACGGCGCTGTGACTTCTTTTACATTAGTCACATCAGAGTTTTTAACCATAACTGCTTTTCCATTACCGATGTATCCTCCGGCATCTCCAAGCGCCACATCATCATTTTTTCCGGATGCTGTTACGACTAAGTTGTTTCCTTCAATAGAAGAATCGGAAATCCTCGGATATGCCACATCCATGACACTGAGAAGCTGAGTTACATTTAAGAGCCCCAGTAACTTAATAGAACCTGTCTGTGCCACATCACCGGGCATCAATCTTCCGGCAAAGCCTCCGGCATAGCTGGTTCCCTTTATATAGGAAAGTCCGGTAATATTTGTTGTTGCAATCGCACCAGTCTCACCTTCTGTTGTTCCATCCTCGCTATTCGTGACTGCTGAAATGAAATCTGCTTCTTCACTATTCTTTTCATCTGTAGATTCACTCGAAGATGGATTCGTGTCTGTGTCTGCTTTAAATCCGGAATTGTTGTTTCCATAATTGATATCTACTGCCTGTCCATCTCCCACAAAACCGCCCGCCATATCAGCGGATACCTGAGGGTCAGAACCATTCGAAACATATGCAATAGAAGTATTATTGAACTCCGGTCTCAGGGCACTGACAACGCCTAGCAGGTTCTCCAATTCGATTCCTGTCAGTTGTGATGTAGTAGAATCTCCGGCACTTAATGCATCTCCGGCTTTGGCAAAACCTGCAAATCCACCGGCTTTTCCTGATGCTGCGGATGCAGTAACCGTTTTCAGGTTGCTGATCTTTGTGTCCCTTGCTCGTCCACTGATGCATTCTCCAATAAAGCCACCGCTGTAACCTTTCTCATTTTGGGTAGACACACTATATCCTGACGCAACACCTGAAACAGTACTTTCAACTGCAAACGTCTCAATCATCTGACCTACAGAAAGAAGGCTGTCAATTTTTAGTAGCGGTAATCCCAGAAGTTTAATACCTCCAACATTGGCAAGGGTGCCGCTTCCGAAATACCCGGCAAAACCTCCGGCACACTTTCCGGCCGTTACGGAATTCAGATTTGTGACGGATGTTTTCCTTACTTCTCCACCTGTTCCATAACCGATAGCACCTCCTGCACGACCATTTTCCTGATCTGACGCAGTAACCGTAAGCCCGGAAGAGCCTCCGTTTACGGAACAGTCCTTGCACTCAAAACGCATATAGTCTGCTGCTGTAACTGTTCCACCGAGGACATCACCGACACTGGTCATCTTAGCGTAACCTAAGATTCCTCCTGCATTCTCTGTTGCTGAAACCTTCATAGAGGAAGCTGCATTGATCTGATTCACACGGTCTGAAAATTCGTAGGTAAGACCCGTCTTATTAAGCACTCGCTGGAGGGCTTTTGTAGTTGATTTTGAGTCATCTGCAAGTTCTAAAGTATTGGAAATCTGGACAGCACCTGCATATCCCACAAGTCCACCTGCATTTTTACCGTTCGCTGTTACAGAAATGTTATCTCCTGCAATGGTGCATCCGCTTATAACAGAAGGCCGGAGTCCTACCAGGTTCAGGATATCCATGTTGGTAAATTTACCATTTAACAACCCTGTAAGAAGATCCTTTACAATTACCAGAAGTCCCTGGCTTTCATCAATATCCGCTACATCACCAAGGGTTGCTATACCGGCAAATCCTCCGGTATAATCTTTTCCGGACACTGTACCCAAAGAAGAAATACTGCAGTCTACAGCGTAACTATTTCGCATTTCGCCAATAAATCCGCCTGCATAACCACTTTCCTTAGCGAAACTTCCCTGTGCGGATACGTTTACCGTTCCATCAATTCTGCAGTTCAGCATAACTGTATTGACCGGAAAGTTCCCCATAAGTTCAATACCAAGGCTGCTTAATGCGCCTGCCACAACTGCATTCGCAGAACGTCCCACAAATCCACCAGAGCAATCATTTCCAGACACTGTGGCAGTGCCACCCACAGAACAGTTTTTCATCACTGCACCAATGGCTTCCCCAGCGAATCCACCGGTACTCTTCTGACCTGTAACAGAAGTGCCACCGCTTACAGAACAATTCTGAATACATGGATTGACATAGCCTACCGGAATCAGATTTTTTACACTGAGTAATCCTCCATTTAAAAGGACAGTCAGCAGGTCACCGGCTCCAAGCAGAGGAATCAGATTCAGGATTTTTGTTAAAGTAGTAACCAGGCCTCCTAATCCATTTGATATGAGGTCATACTGTGTCATACCACTGACATAGCCTGCGAAGCCACCGGTCCGATCATTTACATTTGAAACTCCACGTAAATTTTCTACATTGCAGTTTTCAATCTGGATGTTTCCTTTTATGACGCCTGCAAATCCTCCCGTTGCCAGGGATTGCGGATCCGGTTTCAGTCCACTTAAATTTCCAAGCAGGAGCTTCAGCACACTTCCAATCAAACTGACATTTTGTTTAACCTTTTGTGTTGTTGTAGAAACCGTCACATCAGAAAGAGTAATGTTTTTCACAGTGATCGGGTTTTGGGATATTGTCAGGGATGTAGAATATGGTGTTGTCAAATTTCTGAAAAATCCGATACCATATTCTGCCTGCCTGTCCTGATCGACTGGATTATTCTGTGAAATATTGATATGGCTGATTGTTATACTCTGACCTTCAACCATTCCCTTTCGGCCTTCCATGTTTCCCTGGTAATTATCAATAGGATCCCAATCATCATCTTCCCCATTGGAATTGGTGCCCTCTTTGGAAAGATCAATATCACGAAAGATAATATAATCCGCATCCTTGCTATATTTATATCCGGTGCCTGCAATATTCACCTTATTAGTCGTTTTGCTTATATCATAAGTAAGAACGTAGGTCTTATCCTCTTCAACCTGTATACTTTCTGGATCCGCATCATCTGAAAAATCACTTTCACTTTCATCACTGATAAAAGCATCTTCATCGTAAATCTCTTCGTTTTCAGTATCTGATACAGTAGTGTCCGATGCTGCAGCTTCTGAAGAAATATCATCATTTCCAGATACAGATATTTCATTGTTTTCTGCCGGAACCATATCAATCAGATCACTGCCTTTTGCATTTCCATCTGCTTCACCGGAAGTCTCTTCTGTATTACCAGAAACTTCTTCTGTTTCACCGGAGGCCTCCTCCGTAGAATCATCAGAAGGACTGTCCTCAGATGCAGTTACTATCATATTTGCAGAATCCTGGATCGTACTGCCCACATAAAGATAACGCTTTGTAGCATTCAAACCAGCTACGTCTAAGGATGGGGCATCCAAATATTCCGCTTTTCCAATTTCGTGTCCACCATTATCATTTGCATACAATGCAGTTTTTGACCAGTCATATACTTTGTCTCCATCTTTAAAATTGGCCAGATCCGCATCACCCGGATAATACAGTTCTGTTTTGTATTCTGCTGTATCCGCAGCCGGTGTCCAGTCTGTATATCCACTCAGTGCTCCCCCCAGTAATCCCCCTTTTTTCTCTCTTGTTTCATACACCTTCCAGATGGGTTCTGTCACTTCCGCATCTGTTCCGATTGCCCGGAGCTGTGTTTCATTTCCAATCAGAATATAATTTTTATCACCGATCTTTTTTACCACCTGACCGAAATAATTTCTTCCTTCATAATCAGATGGATAAGCGCTAGTAATATCCTTAGTTGTCTCCTCTGTCCCAGCCTTATTTGCAAGAAGCTCCGGTGTTTCTGTTGTAAATGAAGAAGCAAGCACATAATTATGTGTTTTGCTATAAGTAAGATAGGTACCATCTTCCAGTGTAAAAACCTGTCCCATTCCAACTTTTTCAGCAATATAATCCTCGCTCATTACAGGTTCGCTGTCTGAAGATTCCCCTTTCATCAATTCAAGCTGGTATCGGTTATACACATAAATCGTATCAGTCACTGAATCATATACTGTGTTGCCCGTGCGCTCTGATGATGAAGTGATGCTACCTGTAAAATCTGATGGGAAGTTCCAGACATTTTCATTATCTATTGGAATATCATTCATCAAACAATAGGAAGCGTCTGATGCATAGGTAAGTTCTGCACCATCTGCAAGAACCTTATCCCCTTCACCAACATTTCCATCTTTGTCTCCGGAAAACATCTGTGTTCCTGTACCGATTTGCAGAAGTTGCTGGTAATTGTAGATACATATTTTTCCATCTTCATAATCTGGATTTGCTTCTTCCAAAGTATCTGAGGTGTTTTCATCCTCGATAATTGTTTCTTCTCCATCTGTAAATCCTTGATCTTCAGAATTACCAAATTTCTCTGTTACTTCAGTACTAATATCTGTATTTTGCTCTGATTCTCCTTCAAAAGAATCAGGAATATCACTTTCCGTGATATCAGATATTTCAGATGTATCACTGCCGAAACCATCCTGTTCCGATATATCTGTAATTTCACTATTGGTCTGCACATTCATTCTTTCTGAATCTTCAGCATTCGCAACTACGACTTGCGAAGATAATAATGTAACGCACAGAACAACTGCTGTAATTCGTCTTAAAACACTCAATTTCTTGTTCACAAAATCGCCTCAAATCTTCTGTCATGCTTGACTTTTTGTTACTTTTAACCACTCTGGCTGCTTTGCTGCCTCCTGAAAGCATTGCATCAGCTGATTTGAAAACGCTCCACATTCACCATTTGAAATCATCTGGATTGCCTCTTCCGGTTCATATTTCCTTTTGTATGGACGATCATTGATCAATGCATCGTAAGCATCCACAATCCCAACGACCTGTGCACACATTGGAATTGCATTCCCTTTCAAACCGTCCGGATATCCTGAACCATCATATCTTTCATGGTGATGTCTGCATATTTCATAGCTATACTGGTTCAGCTTTTCCGTTGTTATCCCTTCTGGGAATCTCTGGGTCATCGCTGCACCTACTAATGGATGTTGCTTTACTACATTCATTTCTTCATCCGTCAATTTTCCATTTTTATTTAAAATTTCAATTGGTACTTTTATCTTTCCAATATCATGAATCGGTGCCAAATGCGCTACTGACGCAATTTCTTCATCCGTAATCCCGTATTCTGGATATTTTTTCTGCAATTGAAGATATACCTGTTTCGTATAGAAACTGATGTCATCTTGGTACCCTACTTCAACTAAATGATTATGATTCAATACAGTAGTTAAAAGTGATACCATATCCCAATACTGCTTTGTCATATCTTGTTCTTTTTTTATGAGTTCTCGTTCCATCTTTATAACTGTGTTCTGGACAATTTTCTCATTATGTAAGGTAATAATTGCAGTATTCTCATTTGCATCTATATATTTTTTTGCTTCCATCCAAACATATGCATTCTTATCTTTTCCAGTAATTCTGCGATACGGAAGATCTTTTTCCTCACATCCATCAACTAGTCTTTCTTCTAATCCTTCACTTGATAAGAAGTCATGAACCATTTTTTTGTCAGAAGCATACACGTATCTTTCTACATATTGGCTTATGAACTCTTCATAGCTTTCTGTTTTTCTTACTTTCTCGTACACTTCACGGATATGTGAATACACACACTCGTAGCTTTTTTCCTTTAAGTTCAGTTTTAATACAACATAAAATCGTCCAAAATATTCATCTTCTCCAGGGCGAATAACGTCTGAAACCTTTACACTCTCTAATTTATTATTGTATGTATTCTGCAAACTCAACAATATTTTATGTATCTTGCAGGTATCTTCTAAATTTCTGGAACAAAATCGATCTTCTTCCAAACAACGATTAATTGCCATTGTTTCCTCTACGCACGATATAATATCCATTAAAGAAATGTTCTCCGGTTGTTTTGCCAGCATATAGCCACCATTTGTACCTTCACAGGCAGTGACTATTTTTGCATTTTTCAGTTTTTTCGCTATTTTAGGAACATAATTAGCAGAAACATTTAGCTTCCGTGATAATTCTGATGTAGATACCATCCGTTCCTGTGCTGCTAAGTAACACACAATTCTAATTGCGTAATCTGTTGAATTTTTTAGTTGCATCGTTATCCCTCTAATCTAAACCCTGCAAGGTCTTAGTTTGTATCAAAAAAATACTATCCTCTGTAGCAGTGATTCTTTTCCTGAAATATTTTCTCATCAGTTTCCCAATTATACAGATTGAAACCGGTTAATATAATGTACAATCAATGAAAATATTTATCCGTTTTTTTGTAAAATCTGTTCCATTGTATCGATATTCTCCATTAATATCTTTTTATGAACTTCGTTCAAAAAAAAAAGAAACCATGCCTCAACACGATTTCTCTTTCTTTTTCTATTCTATTTCTTTTAACATTTTATAAATAATCAGACCATTACTGACTGCCAGCACTTCATTTGCATTGTCAAAATTAATTCCAGAAATTTGTTTTATTTTTTCAAGTCTGTAAGATATCGTTCTATAATGAACAAACATTGCACCTGCAGTTTTCTTGATGCTTTGATTATTTCTAAGATACATCTGCAAGGTTGTAATCAATTCTCCCTTATGTTCATCATCATATAAATATAATTTCTTTAATGTTTCCGGAATGCATCTTTCCAATTCCGTCATATCATCAACTTTGCCGAATATCTGGAAAAATCCGAGGTTCGAATAATGTACTACTGACTTATTCTTATCACCAGTCACCAGGCGGATAATCTCAATATACTTGATAGCCTGACTTGCTTCGTAATAAGATTCTTTCAATCGTTGATACCCTTCCACACTTTTTCCTATACCAATCTGAAAGTCTGTATCTTTCTTTCTATAAAGGATGCTTCGCTGGATAACCTCCTCTATTTCTTCCATCTCTTTCTGATATTCCAGTTCTGTCTGATTGGAATCTACCTGTTGAATCATAACAATCTGATCCATATTTCTGTAAATAAGCGCATCCGGCAAAAGATGCATCAATTCACCCTCGATAACACCTACTTCGTGAAGCTGTTCTTTTGTATATTTTCTTTGTACATTTTTTGTGATGGTATGAAAATCAACAACCCTGTAAGTATCGCTTTCTTTCATTCCGAGCTGTGCTGCCGCTTCAGTCATTTCTTTCGAACTCAGTAATCCATTCAGAATATTATGGATAATATCTCTCTGATACTTCTTTTTCACTTCATCCTGTGCAAATTCACTCAAAAATTCATACTGCAAGTTAATAATCGCATTCTCGATTGCCATATAATCAAGTTCTATCAGTTCTCTATTTTCTTCTGTTATTGTTATATATATATCCACCTCACTCAATATGGCAAATTTCACTATATATTGAACACAGCTTCCTTTCATCTGCTTCATATATTGAAATTTCGTAATAATATTGGGTTTATATGGCTGAATTTCATCTGACAATATTAACTTGGAGTTGTCCAAGTTTGTTGAAACCATACAATTAAGATTACCATAATACAATACAACAGGATTCTCGATCATGATGCTTAAAAATTTGATAATATCACTTGCTGTATTGCTTGATCCATTATTTTTTAAAATAAACGTATTAAAATTATCATGTGTAATTTTAAAATACTTTAAGCGTGCAGTGTCTTTATCGAATACCTGCATCATAACATGACGGATAATTCCCCAGTAATATAAATCTCCTGGAATTTCTACCAGAGGAATTTCATATTTTTTGCAGTGTTTTTCTAATAAACTCAATCTGCGTCCTGTAGGATCATATTCTTTTTTTTCTTTACAATGAATCCACTTATATCACTTTTAACTAAATCTTCAAAATGCTGCTCTACTTCTCGATCACTGCATGATAAATATACCTGAAGACTGGTTATGAGTATTTCACCACCCGTCAGGTATCGCTCCATATTTTCAATTTCGATTATTCGAATGCCTTTCACTTCCAAATCTAGACCTTTTTCACCGCAAAGCAGCTTCATTTTTGGAAATTGTTCTGATTCAAGTAATTTTCTTACAGTATATCCCATCGTTACTCCTTATCCATTGCCAAATCAATACAACATAATATCTGTTATGTTGTACAGTGCCTCTATTAACCTGTTCTACCCTATTTCTGCAAGTCATTCATTTCCTCTAAAAGATAACTTTAAGCAATAAAAATAATAAAGATTATAGCCAATTTACCAAGAGCGGTACTTAAATAGGGCACAGCTACCAAAAAATCAGAAAGGAACTATGTAATATGAACAGCATAACAGATAGCAGGGTGTTATTTAACATTATATCGTACGAAACTTAATCTGTCCATAAACAACATAACAGATATTATGTTGTACATTCCAATATTTCCTGTTCGACAATCTTATCCAGCTTCTTTTGGAACACTGTTTCTGTAGTTGCTGTATATATTCTCGTTACATTGATACTGCTATGTCCAAGTAAATCAGCAAGACCTGTAATATCTTTTGTCACTTTATAATAAATTCTTGCAAATAGATGTCGAAAATTATGCGGGAATATTTTTGATTCTGCTACTCCTGCCTTTTCTTTTAATCGTTTCATTTCTCTCCAAATATTACTTCTGTCTTTTAACTTCCCATTTTTCGTGACAAATATCCAACCTTCTGCTATTTGGTTATTATGGCAATAGGAAAGAAGTTTCCTTTGCAATACCTTCGGCAAAAAAATCCTTCTATACTTTCCTTTATTATAAATCTCTATCTTTCCAGATTTTACACGCTCCACTGTAAAAAATTTTATTTCGCTAATCCGAATTCCTGTACATGCTATTGTTTCAATACACAATGCAAGCTGTTCTTTTCCTTCTGCCATAGCTGTTGCAATCAATTTCCTGCATTCTTTTTCTGTCAATTCTTTCTGATCCTGTAAAAAAGGCTGCTTCTGCACTTTTATTCTTTTCACTTTCAGCTTTCCTACATTCAAAAATTTCAGGAACTGATTCAAGGCGGCAAGCATTGAATTAACACTATTGACAGCATATTTTTGAGCAAGCCATTCTTTATATTGCAACAATACTTTTTTATTGATCCGCTTATCATCTGCCAAAAAAGATAAAAACTTTTTTATATCTGCCATATATTTATTGATTGTTGCTTTTGCATTTTCTTTCTGGTATAGATAATCTGCAAATTTTTCTATCTCACTTTCTGATAGCTCTATTGAAAAATCCATCTGTTCCATAATCATAGTCCTCCTGAGAATTCATTTTCTTTCATTATAGCTGTTCGCTTTTTCGTATTCCCATACACTACTTTTTCTACTTGTTATGCATCCAAGATTTTTCAATATTTATCTCCGATTATATATCGTATTGTTGATTTTAGTCAACAGTAGACGCTTATTTTTATCATCTATTGTGGATATAATTTAACAATACGAGAGGAGATGTCTTATACTAATGTCGGATAGCGAATTATGTTTACAGGAAATCGGAAAAAGAATTATGGATCGTCGAAAAAAGCTGGGACTCACTCAAGAAGCACTTGCAGAAAAAGGGGAAGTCACTACCCAGTTTGTTTCTTATGCTGAATCAGGGAAGCGAGCAATGAGGCCTGAAAATCTGCTAAAAATCTCCTCTGCTTTAGAAGTAAGTGCCGATTATTTACTCACTGGTGAAATTATAGATAAGGATCTGTTGATTCTTTCAGATAAGCTCCGCCGACTCACGCCTTCACAGGTACGCACAGTTGAAGCTATTATAGATGAATGTAACAACCTTTTTAATCAGAAAGAAATTACCCTTCTCTCTCAAAAAAGGTAAGTGCAAAATAATTCGACGGATTGTGTTGCCCTAAAAAATATCCCATAATAATCAATAGAGAATGCAAGCATTTTACTTCATCTTTTCTTGCTAGAAATGATAGGTGCGAGCATTTTACTCTATTCAAGTTATGGAGGTGTGCTCATGAAAAGCAAAAGAATACCTGTCGAAGAACAATACCGTCTCATCATGGAATGCCGTCAAAGTGGATTGACAGATCATCAATGGTGTGTGGAACATGATATCAAGCCAGGAACTTTTTACAACTGGGTAAAAAGACTGCGTCAGAAAGGTTGTGTGGATTTGCCGGCGTCAACTGGACGCACCTATCGCGCACCAGAAAGCTAGGAAGTTGTCAGAGTGGAGTTTCATGATACTGACCCGATTCCTTATGAACAGCCATTAAATGTAATTCCGGCAGCTACGGAAAGGAATAACTTTTCTGTAGCAGAGTCAATGAAGCTGTCTGTAGGCAGCTTTCATCTAACAATACCAAATGGAACAGATCCTCAGCTTCTGGCTCAAACGCTTCGAATTGTGAAGGAGCTGGAATGTTAGGGGATATCACAGCCGCCGATGAAATCTATATCGTAACAGGCAGAACGGATATGCGGAAATCCATTGACGGGCTGTGTGCTATTGTAGAGGATCAACTCCATATGGATCCAAGGCGAAGTGCCCTGTATCTTTTCTGTGGAAAACGTTGTGACAGGATCAAAGCTTTGCTCTGGGAATCTGACGGATTTGTGCTGCTGTATAAACGTATGGAAGTTCAGGGCAGGTTTCGCTGGCCCAGAAATCAGCTGGAAGTAAAACAATTGACCTGGCAGCAATTCGACTGGCTCATGTCCGGGCTTGAAATCGAACAACCCAAGGCATTCAAACCTACGGAATGATCGCGTAAAACATCTATGCCAACCAACAGAAACGGAGGGGCTTCTCACCCTGTATCATGTCTGAAATTCCTTGTAAATGCTGGGTTTTCTGCTTCTTTTTCATTGCTTTTTATGGTATAATAAGAGCAGTGAAAAAGGAGCAGAAAACATATGGCTGGCAATTCAAAAGATTCAAAAATCCTTGCGTACAAGGACATGATCAACCAACTGAATAAGACGATTTCCACACAGACAGAACGGATCCAGTCTTTACAAAAAAACATTGGAAGCAGACCGGCTGGAAAAAGAAAACCTTCGTCAGCAGATTGAATATCTCACGAAGAAACTTTTTGGTACTTCCAGTGAAAAACGGAAAGATATCGATGGCCGGTTGAATCTTTTTGATGAAGCCGGGCAGGAAGCAGATCCGACATGGGAACAGGAACTTCCTGATGACATCACTGTTCCGGAACATAAGAGAAAAGCAAGACGGACACATGCTGATCTCTTTAAAAATGTTCCTTCCTGCGACGAGATCATTTCTCTTCCGGAGGAGGAGCGAAACTGTCCAACCTGCGGAACGCAGATGGAATGTATTGGGAAAGAATTCGTCCGCCATGAATTTCGTTTTACCCCTGCCAAGGGAAAAGTAGTAAATATCTATCGTGAAACCTATAAATGCCCGGAGTGTGCCATATCAGAGGAACATCCGGATGATCAGACATTTGTCAAAGCCCCTGTTCAGGAAGCATTGATCCCGGAAAGTTATGCATCGGAATCCGTTGTCGGATGGGCAATGCACCAGAAGTACCAGAATGTTCTGCCGTTAAACAGGCAGGAAGAGGACTGGAAGCAACTGGGTGTCCCATTAAGCCGGGCTACGCTTGCTAACTGGATCATTTACTGTGCCGAGAATTATCTCCGTCATGTTTATGATTATTTTCACCGTCAGTTACGGATGCGTAAATATCTGATGGCAGATGAAACCCGGGTTCAGGTACTGAATGAGCCGGAGCGTAATCCTGAAACGGATTCCTGGATGTGGCTCTTCCGCAGTGGAGAAGATGGACTTCCGCCGATCCTGCTCTACCATTACACAGAGACAAGGGCAAAGTTCCATGCAGCATCTTTCCTACAGGGGTTCAGCGGATATCTGGAGACGGACGGATACCAGGGTTATAATAATCTGCCGGACATCAAACGCTGCTCTTGCTGGGCACATGTGAGACGTTACTTCACAGATGCCATACCGAAAGGGAAAGAGTATGATTACAGCCTTCCGGCAGTGCAGGGAGTACAGTTCTGTTCCAAGCTGTTTGATTGTGAGCGGTACTCAAAAGCAAAAAATCACACTGCGGAGCAGAGAAAACAATTTCGTCTTGAAAAGGAGAAGCCAATACTGGAGGCATTCTGGAATTGGCTGGATCAACAGCGCCCAAACAAAGGAACCCGTTTGGCGAAAGCGGTAAACTATGCCCAAAATCGGAAAGACACCCTGATGACTTATCTGGAAGACGGTCCTTGCAGTTTGTCCAATAATCTTAGCGAGAATGCAATCAGGCCATTCACTGTCGGCCGGAAGAACTGGCTGTTCAGTGCCAGTCCGAAAGGAGCTGCCTCCAGTGCTATTGTGTATACAATGGTCGAGATGGCAAAAGCGAATGATCTGAATACCTATAAATATCTGACATATCTCTTATCACAGCGGCCAGACGATAAAATGTCAGATGAACAGTTGGAACAGCTTGCCCCATGAGCGAGACTGCGAAAACGAACTGTCAAAACTAAAATAGAGTAAAACGCTTGCATCTATCATTTTGGTGCAAGCGTAATTCATGAGTAACGTAGCAATATTTTGCGCTTACTTTCAAACCGACTATAACAATATGCTTACAGCCATCATTGATCTACTTGACGGTGCTAAGTATCTGTGGGAAGGAGAACATCATGAAACAAAATAACCCTTGTTACCTGTTTAGCATGTATGAACCTGATACAGATTCCGTTATTGTTAATGCCATCAATGATACATATACTGGCACACCTCTTTCTATCAGTTGTAAAAAATATAATTCATCTGTCTTGCTTGATACGCCTGATGATATTGTGTATCTGTACCGACTGGCACATGAGAATCCTCTGCTATATGCTGAATTAGCTTGTAAACCTAATGGATTACAGGAATATGTGAACGCTATGAATGAATTCAATTAACACCTAAAACAGTCCTTTCACACAACTTTGTTAGGACTGTTTTTTACTCGCAAATTACTTTCTCATATTTATGATATGTAATTGAAACCCCTGTCATATTTTCTAAACTATATGTACCCTTTTTTAAAATAATTGTTTCGTCTTGTATTTCACAACTCATAACCACAAATTTACCATCATAATTTGATACTATAGCTCTATTCTGTTCAATAACCTCATACTCTTTCTTATCAGCAATTTCATAGTTAATTTTTATTGTAATCCCGATAGCTACATTTAAAACATATAGTATCAACGCTATTGCTAATATTATCTTTCCGCACACACTGTATTTCTTATTTTTCCAGAAGAAATTCCTTATGATTATAAAATAAGCTATCACTATGTCGACAATTAAAAACACGCCAATTGTTGCATAATTATCTATAAATCGTCTCAACCATGCCCAAGGAATAATTTCTATTAGGTTAATCGTATAAGAAAGATTTTGAAAGAACATAATATATACCGTTATAATAAATGTAAATATCACATATAATTTGCTATTCATTTTTTTATTTATGTATGAAAATATAAATGGGTAAGCAAACAATGCCAATGCACAAAAAATAAAAATCAATTTATTCTTGAACATTTCTGTTCCATCAAAGTATTTTCCATCTATTCCATAAAAATTCGAACACGAAACAGAAAAGTTTTTTGAAATTACCAAATTTATCATTTCTACTAAAGTTATACTTGTAGCCAAACCTGTACTCAAAATATTCCATATATTATCTTTCAAAAATTGTTTAGTCTTATTATCTTTTATACTTTTAATAACATTTCCTTGACTGTCAACTATGTCCCTGTTTTTTTTATCCTGCATATCTGCTCTTCCTTACACTTGCTTCATCATCCATAATAATACCCAAGAATATATGAATGTTATAAACAAATTTAACCAATTTCTTGAAATATCATCCCCGTTTCAATTCTATATCATAATAAATAATTTAACTTGAGACAAGGATATTCATTTCAATATTCTAATACTGTAAATTCACAAATCTTTGCTTTCTAACACAATGTTCTTTTACTTTTCATTCGATTTCTGTGATATTTTCTTATTCATTATCCATTGGCTATAAGTATAATAATTTTCTTTTCCAACAAGTTCCATTAAAAATTCTTTAAAAGTCTGATCTATAGGAATCGTCACAAAGAAAAATAACCGCTTTCTTGGTCTTGAACAACAAACATAAAACAAATTACGATTTCGTTCAAAAGAAATCTGCTTCCCACTCGGAATGGAAGCCTTTCCAGTTATCATAGGTGCATATGTTTCAAACTGGTACATATTCCAGCCCCTACTAATGACAAAAATAACATTGTCATATTCTTCTCCTTTGACTCCATGTTCTGTGGAAAATAACGCTTCAGGATATAAAAATTCTATTGCCGAAATGAATTGCGTATAATCCAACTCCAAAAATGCTTGAATTGACGCATTAGATGAATATATTGTTCCCGGTGCATTACGATACAAATGATACCATCCATCCAATTTAGGTGGAAAAGGAATTAATTTTGTTTCATTTATAACCTCAATAACATCAATTGCTCTTTTCTCTCTTGCTTCTCGTAATTTCTCTTGAAAAATTTTCCACTTCTCTTTCTCCGATTTTTTAGTAATTGGATATCTCTTAATTCCTAAAGTATCAAAAAGCAACTGCATATTTAATGTTTCTAATGCATGGTAAATTGGTTCAACGGTGTCCATAAAAAACAAAAGAAAGGGATCTTCCTTGTCACGTAAACCATCGTTAATGATACTTAAAAGTCGTTCATATCCCTGTTGTGCAGCCAATACTTTATGTGTAATCATTAAAATTTTTAATGTATCAGAATCCGCTGTATTTTGTTTTATTTCTTCGAAGATTTTATTTAAACGTATTTTTAACTCTTCTGGTGGCAATTCGCCTTGAAAATTACGATCAGTACGACGTTCTCCGTCATAATCCTCACATGTGATTACAACTACTTCACCCTGAAAGTTATCTATCGCAGATGTTTGTGGCAAATCTGGTCGTATATCATTCAAAAGTTGAACAATTCTTGGAGAAGATCTAAAATTTGCACCTTTTTTTATCACTTCTAAATTTTTATGTTCTATAATCCCACAAGCTTTATTTGACTGATAAATAGTTTGCCACGCATCTCCGAAAAAAGCAAATTGTGGAGATTTCTTTTCAGCAATAAAATATTTAATAAAGCGTTCGATAATCGGTTTATATGAGTCTTGATATTCATCAATCAGAATCAAAGGATATTTATCAGAAAATACACGTCTAAATTTCGCATTATCCAATAGTTTACAAAACAGCTTAAGAACATCATCATGATAAAGGTACTGAACTCCATTTTCCTTATATCGATGTCCTAAAGTATATGTAACTTCATTAACCTTAAAAAAGTCACTTTCATCTGGTAAAAAATCAGGGTCTGTTGTTACAACATCCACAAGATAGCTTTGATATTGTTTGATTGCATTCCAAGCAAACGAATGAATTGTAGATGGAATAATAAATGAATCTTTTGATAATCTTTCTGTGATTACCTCTACAGCAGCGTTCGTATATGTAATACAAACTACATTTTGCTTTTTTCGACTATATTTAGACCACATATTTTCTTGTATCCATTCAATGACTCTATTAAGCGAATAAGTCTTTCCTGACCCCGCACCTGCTTCAACACGAAAACTATGTCCATCCCGTAATGCTTCAATAATTTTCTCGTCTACTTTATCAGCTTCAGCTTTTGCTAATTCATAATTTGCACCATGATAATTTTCACACATAATCCATCATCCTTTTTATTCAAGTACCTTTTGGTTATTAAGCCATATTAATCCAGATCTAATGTATGTCGGAATGTTATAATCAGTACACTCATAAATAAGTTTAAGTGCAAAATCTGTTTTACATTTTCCAGAAAACTCCAGATCATCTTCGGTCGGGCTATCACTTAATCCATAATGTGAACGATTGACATTCCGAATAGCTTCTTCTAAAGAATGTCCACATAATTCATTCTCTTTTGTTTGGAATTCAATATGACATTTTCCTCTGGTTTTATCGTCAGAAGACATTGATATTATATCTGCCAAATCAATTTGGGTTTTGTCATCGTTCGACAACCCTTTATTCTTTCGAACCCACCATTTTAAAGTTTCATTAGATGTTGTTTCACCACACGAAACCGGAACAGATTTATAATATATTTGTCCATTTTTACCTTCTTGCCCCAATACAGAATCTACATCCGTAAGTATAAGACACGGAATACCTAAAAACTCAATAAATGGAATAAACTTATAAGCATACGCACCACCTATTTCAATTATAGTATAATATTGAGCTGGTAATTTATATTTCTGTGAACTAAAATCTCCTGACTTATTGCACTTATCTATCATATCAGGTATTAATAACCGTTCTGATGCTCCTTCAACCAAAATTGCTTTATCCGCAAAAAACAAATCACATTTGGTTAATGTAAGATATTTTCTAATAAAATCACTATTATCTGGATTTTCCTGTGCAAATGAATTTAAATTTCTATAAATAACTCCTTCTTTTGTTTTTTGTGCATATCGAACTTTTGAGAAAGCCATAGTATTAGCAACTTGAGCAGAATGTGAAGTTAAAAGAGTCTGAATTCCTACAGAAGTAATTTTCCCAAGAAACGCTTCTAAATATTCCGCAAAAGCATGCTGCATCTGTGGATGCATATGAGATTCCGGTTCCTCAATAAAAAGTAATGGTATACAAGCATTTCCGCACTTTTCTATCTTCTTCGCAAATGCCGCAAGAAGAAACTCCATTTTAATTAGATTTTTATAGCCCAATCCATTATATGTACCTGGAAGACATTCATTACTTGTACCTACTGTGTATGAAAGCTGAGTTTGATTTTTTATCTGATCATCAATACTTAATTGAGTAGTAACTCCTAGTTGAAGTTCTTCTCCGTTTGGATACCCAAACCCAACCGAATCATTTACAAGTGAACTTAAAATGCTATCACTTTGTTTCTGAACATTTTTATTTGCTTTCTCAACAATAGCACGCAACTCCTTGACTTTTTCTGCAACACTTGGATCCAGTTCTTCTTCATTCATTTCGAAAAATTCTGAAATAAGCGAAGAAAGAGAACTATTCTGTGTTCCATCCTCTCCAAGGAGACGTTCTGCCGGAATAATATGAAATGGGAAAAGTTCTTCCAATTCTTTATGTTTCTTTATTTGTGTTTCCTTTGGATTTTTAGGATTCACTGCATAAATTACTAATTCAAAAAGTTTTGAAAAATTAGTACTGATAACATCCCGAGCCTCATCTGATGGTACAAAAACACCATTTGGGTAATAGCTTTCTTCCAATGTTCTCCATAACACTTTTTCATCTGGCTTTAACCGAAATTCCACACGAATTAATGCAGTGGTAGTATCTACATCCACATCTATAATAAAAGGCGATAGTGCCCCTAAATTATCCTCCAAATCTTCTAAAGAATAATCTACAAAGAACTCTATAGATATTGGTTCTAATTGCTCACATAACGATTCAAAAGAAATTTCTTTTGCCATAAATGAAGCTATTATTTCATACAATGTTTTTCTTTTAACCAACGGATAGTCATCAAAGGAAAACGGATGTCCATTCAACACATTTTCTATACATGCCAAACATGATGTCTTAGCTGTATTATTTCGACCAACAATTAACGTAGTCTTAGCATCAACTTCTAATTCAGCATCTATAAGCAATCTGTAGTTTTTTATTTTTATTTTCGATATATACATATTTGCATCCTTTCCACTGATACACGCAGAAGTAATCTGTGTACTATCTTTATCCCGAAATACCTTTTATATCATTTACAAAAATATTTTTCTATTTACTCCATCCCTCTATGTAGTACTGATGAATGCAATCAATTTGACCATTAAAACTGCCATCCTGCACCAAATAATTTTCCAACACATTCCAAACTACAACAAATGCATTATGTGTAGGCGGAAAAATATCTGCCGTTGTATAACCAACATATCTTTTTACTTCAAAACCAAAATCATACACTAATGAATACATATAATCATTAGAATTTATTCGATATGTTATGTTGTTTACACCTGCACTTTTTGCGTTATACCAATCTAAAAATTCTGATGATAAATACGCACGTTCCCCATAATAATGTATTCTTCCTTCTTTTCCCCATGCCCCTTGATTATCATTACTTTCAAAGTGAAGTTCTATCAATCCTGAATCATTTATATTCCTATAATGCAACCTATTTGCCAAATACCCAAGAGCAAACGCAAATGCTTCCCATGAGCTGTATCTTATTCCTGAATGTTTCCAACGTGGATTATATGTTGTATAATCTAATGTAATCATAATATTTCTCCTATCATCATTTTTTATCTTCTACAATTTGTCTAAGTTCCTCTACTGAAACCATATAATTTCTAAACCTATGTAGCATCCTATGGCAATTTGAACATACACATATTAAATCTGTTGCAGGATTTACCACAACTTCTTCATTTAAATCGGAAAGCGGTTTAATATGATGAACTTCTATATACCCTTTGCCTAATTCTCCATATTTCTTTTCAAAATCGAAACCACATATCATGCATTTTGTTCCATGTATACGTATTGCTTCTTCTCGATTTTGAACACTTCGTTCATACTTTGTTGTGTAGTAAACAGTTTTCTTCCCCTCTGTGCGTGGCTGCGATTCTTCCTGCTTCGTTTCTTCTGTCAAATTAATATCATTTGCAGATATATTTCTCACTCTCTTAACTACTTCACAATTCCAATGATATCCTCGATAAAAATCTTTTTCATATTCTTTTGGCACTGTTCCCAAAACTTTTTCAAGAGACTCTTTGTATAACCATTTAGTAAAATCACTTCCTGTGGGATCAACTTCCTTGGTGAAATAATGATTTTCTTTTAGGTTTTTTACATATTTTGTTTCGCTAATTCTTCCATCTAAACTTGTCTCAAATGCTTTCATTAAGGGTTCTGGTATAGAACTAATATCCACATTTCTTAATAATAATCTCCCTTGTGGTGCCCATGCTCCAGATTTATCATTACTTTCCGTATAAACCCTTATATACTCTTCATCTTTTGCCAGAAATCCTAGTACTTCATAATACTCTCTCTCATCAGCAAATTTTAAAACATTACCCCAATCTAATTTCATAAACATACCTATCCTCTGATTCCTAATTCTTTTGCAATTCTCTTTACCTGCAATATGAAACTATCGCTTTTTCGTTCGTCTGTCATTTCTTTTGTTGTAGTCACCGACCATCTATAAATCTGTTCTATACTGCCATATCCCCTTTTAAATAACCTAGCATATTTCACACAATTTTCTTTTGTAGGTGCGTCAGACAAAATAATTTTCAGTTCTTCATCTGTCCATTTACTACCTTTATTGGAAGTATCACGCTTTTCTTCATTATCCTTTTCGTAATCCACTAATAAATTATGCACAAGTATCATTTTATCGTCATATGACATTCCATCCACAACATTATTCAATGTCTCAAACAATGTTTCCTTAAATTCTTTTCGTTTCATTTCGTATCCTCACTAATAATATTTTTCAATCTTATTTAGCAATCCGTCAAAATCCATCTCCTGCACTTCAAAGAATTCATCTGTTTCTAAGCCTGTATTCAATACATTTTGATACAGATAAAAATCGTATATTACAGGTTCATTCTTATGCCCAATTAAATTGTCTCTTATTGAACCAGTCTTTGCAATTAAACATAAATATTGGTATGCCCGATCAATATACTGAGTATTATTATTTGGATGCGCATAAGTAAAATGTTGTGTAGGAGTTAATGCAATCAGATTTTGAGACTGTGAGAAAAAGTCTGTAAATAAGATTCTTCTATGATATGCAAAGGT
>ENA-UOJD01001204-UOJD01001204.1-human-gut-metagenome-genome-assembly--contig:-P48-NODE-1204-length-28380-cov-13.724872_pt1 | contig 28380 bp, 19 predicted proteins | sample MGYA00242342_ERZ723889 | MGnify/ENA metagenome assembly ERZ723889
TCATTAATGTCAGTTATATTAACAAGTCACCAATGTATCTGTTAAGCCATTTTTTAATGTTGTTCAATCTTCCGTTGAAAAAAATTCAAGTGAAACACTCATTACCAATGTGACTCAACAAAGCGAGCACTTAAATACAATTTTAAATATCAACTATTCCTATTTAAATGTACTAGCACAAGAATTATCAAAGTCTGAAGACCTATTTTCAGAAAATAATATATCTTTAATTAAAGCCTTCATGGAAAACACAGACTTAAATCGTACCGCAATCATAGATTCAGATGGAAATGCACTATATGATAATAATGTAGTTAAAAATGTTGCACATCGAAGATATTTTAAAGAATCGATGCAAGGCAAACAATCTCTTTCAGACCCCTTAGAAAGTAGTGTTGATCAACAAACACGCGTTATTTTAAGTGTTCCTATTTATAAGAACAATCAAGTCATAGGTGTTGTGGGAGGTTCTTATAATGTCACAAAGCTAGGTAATATGTTGTTTGATGATTTGTTTGATGGACAAGGAAAAAGTTTTATTGTTGATCAAGATGGAAATCTAATCACTAGAGACAAGAAATACGAAAAAAAGCACAATATAAAAACAATAGATAATTTATTTGATATTTGTGATGAAAAGAAAGTGAAAATAGACTTCAACCAACAAGAATCAGATTTAATCCAAGTACAAACCAAAAAGAATAAATCGTTATATTTAGCTTATTCCCCATTAAAAATAAATGATTGGATGATTTGTTACATTGTTCCAGTTCATGTTGCTCAAGAATCTTACACATTTATTAAGCATTATGAAACTTTGTTGGCAACATTTTTAGGCTTGATTGTACTAAGCTTGATGATTTATTTGGCTCACTCAAATTCAAGAGAAAATAAATATTTGATTCATTTATCTGAAATTGACCCATTAACTTCCGTTTTCAATAAAGAAACAACGCAAAAGCTCATTGATCAAAAACTTAAAAATCATGAGCAATTCTGTTTCTTGATCTTGGATGTGGATGATTTTAAATCGGTGAATGACAATTATGGACATGCCGTAGGTGATAAAGTATTAAAAAATTTGAGTGACCTATTTAAAAATCATTTTAGACAAACAGATATTGTTGGAAGAATTGGTGGCGACGAATTTATCATTCTAATCGAAGATGAACATATTGCCGAATCAAGAATTCAATCTTTACTAAAAAAAGTCAATGAATTAAAGATTGAAGAACTACAAGACTTTAAACTTTCCATCAGTGTTGGAATGGCATTCGCCCCTAGTAACGGCACTACTTTTATGGAGTTGTATCGCCATGCCGATCATGCCTTGTATCAAACAAAACGAACAGGCAAAAATAATTATAAAATATATAAAAATGACGAGAACTAATCTCGTCATTTTCTTATACATTCGTATAGTTAAAACTATTTAAATCTACTGGCTTATCCTTTATATAATCCTTAATTTCTATACCCTCTAATTTGGCTGGACGAATCACTATCTCATTTTTAACGACATCTTCTTTAACTAGTTTTAATTGTTTCATCAATGTGAATAAATCTTTTAGAACATCCATCTTTTTAGGGATTCCCTTATACACATATTCAATAGCCCCTTCACTTAATGCCTGGCTTTTTGAAATATACTTCTTCCCATTCTTTTCTGCATTATACTGTATATAGAACCAGAATCGAAGTATCTGTAAATTTTCACCTTTACTATTTTTTAAGAATACCTCTTTCCAAGATGAATTCACCACTTCTTCTTTTTCTTTCTTTACAGAAGACTTCTTTTCTTTTAATAACTTATCGCTTGGTTTATCAATAATACTCTTATTCATCAATTCTTCCATTTCGATATCTGTGAATTTAATAACATAAATTTTTCTGCCATTCATTTCACTATCACGAACCAAACGAACACTTTTTAATTTACGAATCAACATATCCATAGATGGTCTTTCTGTACTTCCATCCAGTAAGCGGAATACATAATGATTGGCTTGGACACTAGTCAATTCGTTTTCATATACCCAGTCATGCGTTTCTGCATACGGGTTTTTTACTGCCATAAATCTAGCGTAACAAAATAATCTTAAAGAAAGGGCGGCTGCACCATTCTCATTACTATTTACGTTTTTAATAAAACGTTCTCTATTTTTCATCAACATTTCTGTACTCATTAAATCTCTCCTTGAAAAAATTCGAACGCAATAGATTATATCATCATTTGTGAATTTTTGCAGAAAAAAATTGCTTGTTTCCAAGCAATTATTTCGATAATTCGATAAATTCTTCAATTCTTGATTTTGCGGTTTCCAATGCAGAAATCCAGAAAGCTTCATCCGTTAGATCAATACCTAATACTGAAGCTGTATCTTCTACAGAAGCAATGGTTGTTGTGTGTAACATCTCTTTATATTTTGGAACAAATTCTTCTTTTCCCATTTCTTGATATTTGACAATCAATCCACGTGCAAACAATCCACCAAAGGCATATGGCCAGTTATAATAGCTTAAATCTGAAGAATAATAGTGTGACTTACATACCCACATATATGGATGTAAACAAGTTGGATCCAGTCCATCGCCATAAGCTTGTTTTTGTGCGTCCAACATAATTTCATTCAATTGATCTGTAAATAAGAACTCATCACTTCTACGATCAAATACGGCTTTTTCAAATAAGTAACGAGAATAAATATCACAGATAATCTGACATAGATCTTGAAGTTGGTTTTCAATCAAGCCTAGTTTAACTTCTTTATCTTCCGTTTCATCAATTACTGCATTCATAATGATATTTTCATTAAATGTACTTGCCGTTTCTGCAACTGGCATAGAATATTCCCAATTCAACGGTTTGTGACTTTCAATATTCAATCCATGATATGCATGTCCAAGTTCATGAGCCAGCGTAACGACATCTCCAAGTCCACCATCAAAGTTAGTTAATACGCGTGATTGTTTCACAAATGGCATATTACAACAGAAGGCTCCACCCACTTTTCCTTTGTGTGGATAAAAATCAATCCAGTTATTGTCAAAAGCTTCTTCCATCATATCGGCCAAGTCATCAGAAAATGGTCTAAAATGATTAATCAAATATTCTTTTGTAGTTTCTGGAGTAAAACTTGTCGTAGCTGATTTTCCAATTGGCGCAAATAATTCATACCAAGGAAGGCCATTTTCATACCCTAACATTTCAGCTTTTCTTTTCAAATACGTATGGAATACTGGCAAGTATTTCTGCATTGCACTAAGAAGTGCATCTAATGTTTTCTGGGATACATGAGACTGGTGTAGTGTCATATCCATTGGACTTGTATATCCACGCATTTTAGCTTCGGTAATAACCTGTAGTTTAATATTATTCAATGAGAAACTAACGGCATCCGCAATAGGTGCATAACTTTTGATTTCTGCTTCATAGGCAGCTTTACGAACTTCTTTATCTGCATCATATGCAAGGTTACGGACAGATGCCAATGGCAACTTCTTACCATCATATTCCACTTCAAGTGAGCTTGTTAAAAGGCTTTGTTGCTTTTCCCAAGCTGAACCACCAGAAATATTCATTTTGGCAAGTGCTTCTTCTACATCCTCACTTAATAAGTATTTTCCGCTTTCATGAATGTCATTTAAAAAATACTTATATTCGCAAAGTTCTGGACAGTCTAAATAACTGTTTAAATCTTTCATATCCGCAATATAGCGAGAGAATACAGCCATAGCCTTACTCGCTGTACTTGCGATGGTAGCTACTTTATCAATGGCTGCTGCCGCTTTCGCATTTGCGGTATTCGTGGATTGGCTTAAAAATCCAAAGCAGCTTAAATGTTTTTCCAAAAGTTCAAATTCTTCTAAAGCCTTAACAATTCGAATCAAATCTTCCTTCTCATTTTCATGACTTAAAGTCTTTGAAATTTCATCCAATTCTTTTGCCTTCTTTTCAAAAGATGTTAGATCTTCACTAAATTTAGGATCATCAAATCCTTTGTACAATACGTCTAATGACCATTCTGAATTCATATCAATTTCCTCCATTTTATTAGATTATACCATAAGAAAAGCTTGAGCATATGCCCAAGCTTATAGTACCTGCGATAAAAATTTAATAGTTCTAGGATTTTGTGGATGTTCAAAAATATCTTCTGGAGTACCTTGTTCTTGAATAATACCTTCATCCATAAATAATACGCGATCACTTGTTTCGCGGGCAAAGCCCATTTCATGAGTTACAATCACGATTGTCATTCCTTGGTTTGCTAATTCTTTGATTACTTCTAATACACCTTTTACCATTTCTGGATCTAATGCACTTGTTGGTTCATCACATAGAATCACATCCGGATGCATTGCTAAAGCACGAACAATAGCTAGACGCTGTTTTTGTCCACCAGATAATTTTCTTGGATATTCATCCTTCTTATCTTCCAAGCCAACTTTTTTAAGCAATTCAATTGCTTCTTTTTCAGCTTGGGCCTTTGGTGTTTTAAGTTCTAGAATTGGTGTGATGGTAATATTTTCTAAAACTGTTAAATGTGGAAATACATTAAAGTGCTGGAAGATCATTCCAATCTTTTTACGATGTGTATCAATATCAACATTTTCAGCTGCAATATCTATACCTTCGAAAATGATTTGTCCACTAGATGGTTTTTCTAATAAGTTAAGACAACGTAAGAAAGTAGATTTTCCTGAACCACTAGGTCCAATAATACTAACAACTTCTCCTTGATGGATTGTTTGATCAATTCCTTTTAATACTTCAAGATCTCCAAAATTTTTATGTAAGTCTTTTACAACAATTAGTTCCTTAGTCACTGACACTCAACTTCCCTTCCATGTATTTAATTAATTTTGATAATGAATATGTAACAATAAAGTAGATCAAACCAACAATTACTAATGGTTCAATGGATTTATAAGTAGCCGATTTAATAACACTGTTAACAGTCATTAATTCTCCAATATAGAATGTACTTGCCAAAGATGTTTCCTTGATCATCATAACGAATTCATTACCTAATGCAGGCAAGATATTTTTGATAGCTTGAGGAATAATGATCTTAGTCATCATATGTACATTTGACATACCAAGTGATTTAGCCGCTTCTCTTTGACCTTTATCTACCGACTGAATACCTGAACGGATAATTTCAGCGACATATGCACTCGAGTTAATAATCAACGCAATGATTACACTGACGATCATTGGCATCTTCCCATTTGTCAAATAAGAGAAAATATTGATGAACAACCATAATTGTAGCAACAATGGTGTTCCACGAATCAATTCTACATATACACCGGCAATTGCTTGTACGATCTTATTCTTTGATAATTTTACAAGAGCAAATAATCCACCAATAATTGTACCAAAGATAACAGTTATAGCTGCAAGTCCTAAAGTAACTCCTAGACCTTTTAATAATTGTGGCCAACAATATTGTACAATTTGAACACATGTTCCAAAGAATCCAGTTGCAGTCAATGTGAATTGTTCACTACTTTGTTTCTTAGCTGCTTTATACCATTTTTCATACAAACCTTTTTTATTAACTTCCTTTAAGATTTTATTGACTTCCTTCATCAATCTTTTTTCGCCTAAAGGAGCACCTACACGGTTACCTGCATAATCTTGATCAATATTAAATAATTCATCTAACTTCGCAAGTTCAGAGTTCTTTTCAATATATTCATCAGCTGTACCTTCCGAACATGCTACGGCTTGTACAGTCCCATTCTTTAATAGGGCAACACCATCATCAATACTTGAAATCGATTGTAATTTTGCGTCTGGAATTTGATCTTCCGTATATTGTTGCTGAATCGATCCTTGTTGAGCAGCCACCTTTAAGCCCGTTAAATCTGTTAATTTTTTATATTTCTCTTCATCTTTTTTAGAAATAATAACAGCCTGTCCACCAGTGTCTTCTGTCATATTGTATCCAATAGACATTTCCATTTGTTGTGCACGTGCTGGTGTATAAGCCAATCCTGTAATAGCTAAATCGATTTCTTCAGTTTGAAGATTTGCCAAAACAGTATCGAAACTTGATGCTTTGATTGTTAGTTTAACACCCATCTTTTTTGCGATATATTTTGCCAATTCAATATCAGAACCTACATATTGAGCTTGTCCTGTCTTTGTCGAATCAATAAATTCATTAGGAGGGAAATCTGGAGATGTTCCCACAACTAATTCTCCTCTTTCTTGAATTTTGTCTAATAAATCACCTGTAGTTGATGTGTCTGTTTCATCGGCAAAAGCAGGCATGATACTAGACATCATAATCATAAAACTTACTAAAAATGTCGAAACTAATTTAAATCCTTTTTTCATGTTCTCCTATTCCTTTCTAATAAAAAAAGCCGTCCTTGAATATACAAGGACGACTATAAAATCGCGGTACCACCTTATTTCCTGCACTAATGTACAAGCCCTTAACTCATAACGGGAGTATCCGAAGCTTCCTCAATCTTCGAAAGCTTAGCTCTAAGACACGTTCACCCTGTGCTTACTGTTCCATTTCCACCATCAGGAACTCACTATCAGCAGCATCCACGACTACTTCTTCTTTTCATTGCCTCTACAAAGGATGGCTTTATTATAAACAAACATTTTTTTAATTGCAATAAGAAATTTTATGATTTTATCAACAACTCAATTTCATTCACATTTAGTGAACAATATGCAGAAATTTGTTCAAGACTCAATCCATCTTCATACATCTTACGAACCATTTGTTTCACTTGTTTATCAGCTTCTTCAAATTTCTTATCTGCTTCTTCCAACTTCTTTTCAGCTTCTTCCGACTTCTTTTCAGCTTCTTCTACTTTCTTGTCAGCTTCTTGGTTTAATTTATTCGCTTCTTGTAATGCCTTTTTTGCTTCTTCTTGTGCTTTATGAGCCTCTTCAAGTTCAAGTTGTCGTTCCATTCGTTCTTCATTTTCATGCAATTTTTGAAAATCTTCTATTATTTTCTTCCAACCATCATCCGATATGGTTTCTACACGCTTCTCTAACATTTGAATCACCCCATCACTTTCTATCATCACCTTAATTTTACTATCTTCGATTCCTTTGTGGCAATTCAAAAAGTAATAAATCATCTTTTCCTGTTCATTCATTTCTTCAAGCGGCTTGTTTACATCCAACTTTGCCATTTCAACCGTTCATATCTTCATACGATCTTCTGTTTCTTTCACAAAAGATAAGCCATCCTCATTTTTCAATGTGAATGTGTTACACATTCTATTATTATCAATTAAATTCACATTAAAGAACACTAAGACAATTGTTTCCTTTAACTCTCCATAATATTTTCCTTCCAATTCTTGAGAGCCATGAAGTCTAGCCAAATAATAACTAAAGCGAATCGGCAAATTATCTTTCGTTTGTCTTAACTGCATTTCTAAATCCACCATTGTTCGATCATCAAATTCAACCAACAGATCCAATCTTGGATTTTTCATTTTACTATAGTCTTTTACCATTTCTGAATTTTTAACAACCACATGATGGACTTTCCTTTCTAAAAATACCGTAAGTAATGATTTTAAGGCATCATTAGCCTCTTTACAATCTTCGCCAAAGACATACTTAAAGGCGAAATCATTTAATAAATTTGCACTTCTCATGAGCACCTCTTTCTAGTAGGCATTTCCTACATACGCATATACGAAAAAAAAGATACTTTTTCGAATAATTTTTAAATTTTTGCACAAAAAAAGCGTCTTTCGACGCTTATTCGGCTTCAATCTCCTTAATGAGGCACTCATTACCTTGAAGTAAAACTGTATGTTCACTCTTACAATATGGACATTTTCTTCCATATTGAATCGTATCATATGTTTTTTCACATTCATTACAAATCGTAATAGCTTCAATCCACTCATATTCTAGTGAAGAGTTTTCAATTAAAGGAACCTTCTTCCTATAATATTTCCAACAATCCACTAAATACTCAGGAACAATTCCACTTACTTTTCCAATCTGTAAAGTCACTCTACGAATATCTGTAATATTATTTTCTTGTGCAAGTTCTTCTAATGTTTTTGAAATATGTACAACAATCCCTAATTCATGCATACTATTTCTTCTTATTACGAATGATCTTAATTTGACGCTTAGCCGCATATGGCAATATAGCCTTCATCTTATCTTCCGCCTTAACCATTCTTGCACCATCTTTGATATCACGCGTTAAGTGGATCGCATCAAATTCACATTTTGTCGTACACAAGCCACAACCAATGCACTTATTGGTATCCACAATGCTTGCACCACATCCTAGACATCGATTGGCTTCAATCTTAACTTGTTCTTCTGTAAATGTAGAACGTAAGTCTCTAAATGATTTTTCACCTAAGCCCTTTTTAATACCAGGTATCTGACGTTTGGCATGATCAAAATCAATATCAATCAATGCATTATTTTTATCGAATTCATTAAACAAGTGTAAGTCTCTTCCAATTGTCAAAGAATGACCCTTATGAACAAAACGATGCATCGATTCTGCCGCTTCTTTACCATGGCTAATCGCATCAATCGCAAATTTTGGACCTGTATACACGTCACCACCCGCAAATACATCTTCAACAGATGTTTGAAGTGTTGTTCCATCCGCTTTGATTGTTCCATTTGGATTGACTTCTACATCGAATCCTTGAATTGGAACAATACTTTGTCCAATCGAAAGTAATACATGACTACATTGTATAGTTTCCAAAACATTTTCATCATAGCTTGGATTAAATCTAGCCGTTTCATCCTTTACACTTACACATTGTTTAAATACAATCGAATCTTCTAAGATTTCCTTTGGACCCCATCCGCAATGAAGAATTATACCCTCTTCTTTTGCCTCTTGTACTTCCTCAAAACTTGCCGGCATTTCAGCTTCTTGTTCCAAAGAATATAAATGTACCTTTTCAGCTCCACTTCTTAAAGCTGCACGAGCAACATCTATCGCAACATTTCCGCCACCAACGACAACCACATCACCAGAAATTAGATTTGGATCTTCTGTTTTATTCACCTTACGCAAGAAATCAATTCCAGACTCAACCATTTCATTTTCCTCACCTGGAATATTTAATTTTCTAGATCCTTGAGCACCAATGGCCACATAGAATGCTTCATATCCCTCATTTCTTAAATCATCCAAAGAAATATCTTTACCTACTTCTATGCCACACTTAAACTCAATGCCCATAGCTTTTAACACTTCAATTTCTGCTTCAATCACAGACTTTTCTAATCTAAAAGAAGGAATACCGTAGACTAACATACCACCTGGTTTTTCTTCCTTTTCGAATATTGTTACAGGATAGCCCATTATTCTTAAATAATAAGCCGCACTCATACCAGCAGGACCTGCGCCAATAATGGCCATTTTGTTTGTGAAGAATTTGCCTTCGACATTTTCACATAAAGGAATATAGCGCTTATCTTCATGAAGTTCTTGTTCGGCAATAAACTTCTTGATTTCATCAATAGCCAAAGGCTCATCAATCAATCCACGCGTACACTGTTGTTCACACCTTCTATTACAAATAGCTCCACATACGGCTGGAAATGGATTAAAGTCTTTAATTAACTTTAATGCATCCATATATCGACCTTCTTTGGCCATTTTAATATAGCCTTGAACCGGTAAATGTGCAGGACATGCACTTTTACAAGGCGATGTTCCCGTTTCATAACAATTGACTTTAGCTGTATCCCTAAAGTTCCAGTTCCACTTTTCAGGCCCCCACTTTACATCATCTGGAAGTTCTTGTTTAGGATACGATACAGGGCCATCTTTGGTACAAAGCTTTTGCCCCAATTTTGCCGCACCCACTGGACAAATTTCCACACACTTTCCACAAGCTACACACTTGTCACTATCCACATGCGCCCTATAAGCACTTGCCGACATATTTGGCGTATTGAACAATTGACTTGTTCTTAATGCGTTACAGACACCATGTGCGCAGTTACATATCGCAAAAATTTTATCTTCTCCATCAATATTGGTAATCTGATGTACATATCCTTTTCTTTCACAACGCTCTAAAGTCTCAATAACCTCTTCATACGTACAATAATGTCCACCCTTGTTTGTCTGTACAACATAGTCAGCCATATCTCCTACCGCAATACAAACATCGGCTTCAACATCGCCAGTTCCTTCACCCCTAACACGTTGTTGTCTTCTACATGAACATGGAGAAAGTGCATATTTATCGTATTTATTCAACCAATGCGAAATCTTTTCTACACTTGCCGCTTCTTGATTAGCATGAATCGCCTTTTCTACAGGAATAACATGCATACCAATGCCAGCTCCTCCAGGAGGAACCATTGGCGTTACCTTTTCAAGTGGTAATCGCGTCATCTTTTCAAAGAAATCCGCAACAATTGGATGTTCTTCAACAAGATCTTTATTCATAACCATAAATTCAGCTGCTCCAGGAACAAACTGAGGAAGCACAAATTGTTTGTGGTGATCCGCATTTTCCCAATTATATTCAATCATTCCAATGTCGCATACTTCATTTAATACACGATTCACTCTTCCTGCTGGCCATCCACTTCTTTTCACTACTTCTTCAAAAGAAAGTGGTTTACGTACTTCAAAACACAAACATAAATCACATTGTTCATCATTTAAGATTTCATTTAGACACTCATATTCAGGATCCGTTTGGGATAATTTTTTTACTTTAGCCGGAATACGATCTGTGATACGCCTTGCCAGTTTATCAATATTATCTCGATATGCCATATTATTCCTTCCAGGCTTTTACTTCATTTTCAAGCCACTTACACCAGTCATCAATTCCCTCACCCGTTTTTGCGCACACCTCAAAAATTTTCGCATTTGGATTACGGTACAAAATATTCTCTTTACATTTCTCTACATCAAAATCAAAGTATGGCAATACATCCATCTTATTAATTAGAACCACATCACACACTTGAAACATCAATGGATATTTTAAAGGTTTGTCGTCTCCTTCTGGAACACTTAAAATAGCCACATTTTTAGTGGATCCCGTGTCAAATTCAGCAGGACATACTAAATTTCCTACATTTTCAAGTACAGCCAAATCTAAATCTTCCATACCCATTTCATGCAGTCCTTGACGAGTCATATCTGCGTCTAAATGACACATACCACCTGTATGTAGTTGAATCGTGCGTACGCCATATTCACTGATGGTTTTGGCATCTACATCACTATCAATATCCGCTTCCATAATACCAATTCTCATTGTATCTTTTAGTCTTTCTAACGTTCTAGATAGAGTTGTTGTCTTTCCAGCGCCTGGACTTGACATGACATTTAATAAGAACACACCTTTGTCTTTACATTCTTCTCTTAATTTGTTCGCATCTTTATTATTATCTTCGAATACACTTTGTTTTACTTCTATAATTTTATACATGATACAAAACCTCCTAAAATGATTGTAAACGATTTCAAATCAGTAGTAAATAAACACATGTTAGTCTTTGCACACCTTGAAAAGTAGTCACTTTTCGCCTATCATAATCTATATGAAGATCTGTATGTACCAAATGTCTGTTTCAATGGATAACCAACAAAATATAGCTAAACTAAAAAATATTCCAGACTGTGATATTTTAGTTCTACCAGAAATGTGGAACTGTCCCTATCATAATGATGCACTTAAAACAGCGTATTTGCGTCATGATGAAAGTTTGATGGCTTTAAAAAAACTAGCTAAATCGCATAGGATATGGATTGTGGCTGGTTCCATTTGTGCGGACAAATATAATCGCTGTTACATATTAAATAGCGATGGCGACATTGTTTGTTCGTATGATAAAACACATCTTTTTGAATTCCACAACAAACAAGATTATTGTGAAAATGAAGTGTTTGTACCAGGAAATCACCTACAATGTTTTGATACGCCATGGGGAAAATGTGGCATTTTATTATGTTACGACATTCGCTTTCCAGAAGTTTCCAGAGTTCTATCTCAAAATGGAGCACAAATTCTATTTTGTCCAGCCGCCTTTAATGAGCAGGTTACAAAGAAACATTGGAAGCTATTTACTCAAACACGCGCCTTAGAAAATGAAGTCTTTTTGTGTGGGGTTGCCCCAGCTAAGTATACGTATAAGAACTATACTTCAGGAGGCCACTCTATTCTTGTGGATGGTTTTGGAAATATTGTAGTGGAGTTGGGTGAAGAAGAAGCATACAAAGTTGTAGATATCGATTTAAACGACATTGAAAAAGTAAGGAAAAGGATGCCTTATTGGAAGGTACGTAGAAATGATTTATATGAATTAAAGGAGATCAAAAAATGAAGACAATTCAAATCAATGAGATCGAAGGATTTCAAATTGGTAGTGCACAAGATACAGAAAATGCGACTGGCTGCACAGTCATCTTATGTAAAGAAGGAGCTACAGCTGGTGTAGACGTACGCGGTGGTGGTCCTGCTACTCGTGAAACAGATTTGTTGAACCCAAAAAACATGGTCCAAAAAATTCATGCGGTGACTTTATCAGGTGGTAGTGCTTTTGGTTTAGAATCAAGCAGTGGTGTTATGCAGTATTTGAGCGAGCACGAAATTGGTTTTGACATGAAAAACATCTATATTCCCATCGTATGTGAAGCTTGTCTATTTGATTGTGGTGTAGGTAATTCTAAGGCATATCCAAATAAAAAAATGGGTTATGATGCTTGTATGGAAGCGGAAAAGAATAATCCTCAACAAGGAAATGTCGGCGCTGGAACAGGTGCAAGTGTTGGTAAATTCTTTGGTCCTCAATATGCGATGAAAGCAGGACTTGGATTTTCGGCCCTACAAATAGGTCCATTAAAAGTGGGAGCTATTGTAGCCGTAAATGCGTGTGGTGATATTTTCTATCCAAATTCAGACAAACCAATTGCAGGTATCTATGATCGAAACACAAACACAAGGTTGTTTAGTGAAGATGAAATCTTAAAGGCAGCTGAAAAGATGATCAATTCTTGTGGTATGAATACGACAATTGGTTGTATCATCACAAATGCGGATTTAAATAAAGCACAAATGAATAAGATTGCGAGTATGGCGCATAATGGATATGCAAGATGTATTCGTCCAGTACACACTTCAAGTGATGGAGATACTATTTTTGCGATGACATCCAATAAAGTTCCTGCAGAACAAGATCTAGTTGGAATCATGGCCGTAAAAGCAATGGAACAAGCTATTGTCAATGCAGGTACACTTGCAGATAGTGCTTATGGTCTAGCTAGCTACAAAGAAATCACAAAGGACTAATCATTAAAGTATCGCTACGGTGATACTTTTTTGTTTAACGTGTCAGAAAATGACAAAAGTGCAGTATCTGTAACGTTAACTGCACTTTTTTAAGGTTCAATCTAAAATTTTTCCATCAATTGAAATTGTGACAACTTGCCAAGGAATGAACTTTTTACTTTCCTGCAAAGCTTTCTTAACCGCATTTTCAAGACCACCACAACAAGGTACTTCCATACGAACAATGGTTACACTTTCAATGGAATTCATACGAATGATATCGCAAAGCTTTTCTGAATAATCCACACCATCGAGTTTTGGACATCCAATTAGAGTCACTTTGTTTCTCATAAATTCCTGATGGAAATTAGCATAGGCATAGGCTGTACAATCCGCAGCTATTAAAAGCTTGGCATGTTGAAAGAATGGTGCGTTGATAGGTGCTAGCTTAATTTGAACAGGCCAAGATGTTAATTGACTTGATACATCAATCGATGGACTTGATACAACTGGATTCAGTGTATGCATCATAGATCCAGGACATCCTGAATGCATGGTGCCAGATTCTTTCATGCGCTTTTCCATATTCTTTTTTACAGCCTCTTCATCATAAGCTAGAGTATCTTTTTCAATAAATGAAATAGCACCTGTAGGACATGTTGGTAAACAATCCCCTAGTCCGTCACAATAATCATCACGCATTAATTTCGCTTTTCCGTTCACTAAGCCAATGGCTCCTTCATGACAAGCATCCACACAGATACCGCATCCTGTACATTTATCTTCATCAATTTGAATTATTTTTCTTAACATAGAATCATCCTCATTTCTTATGAACTTATTATAGTGTATAATACAATCAATTTATGTTGTTTAAACAACGAAAGGAAAATATTTATGAATTCAACATTCAAACAATACAAGAAAAATGAAATTATTTATCATATGGAAGATATTCCTCAAGCCATTGGCATTGTCAAAGAAGGAAGTGTTGTCATAGAAACTGTAGACTTTTTAGGCAATGTTTCCCTATTGTCACATATAGGTCCCAATCAAATGTTTGCGGAAAGCTATGCCCTAACCAAAACACCTATGTATGTATATGTAAGAGCCATCGAGGATTGTACGATTCAATTTTTAGATGTTCAAGCCTTAGAAAAATCTCTAGAATTAAAAGATCAAATGATTCAAATACTTTCAAATAAAAACAAGATGTTGTCACAACACATATTCCATATTTCCAACAAAACCATTCGCAATAAAGTGTTGTCATACTTATCGTTTATGAAACTAGAAACACAAAATTCTACCTTTAAGATTCCGTTTGATCGTCAACAGATGGCTGACTATTTAAACGTAGAACGAAGTGCCTTATCAAAAGAGCTTTCTAAAATGAAAAGTGAAGGTCTAATTGATTATCACAAGAACACCTTCACTGTTTACTCTATTTAATTTTCACTGGTACAAAACCATCATTGGTTAATATTTGCAGTTCTTTAAATCCACAAGATTGAATCAAGTCTAAACTAGATTCAAAAGCACAATCCAAATAGTTCTTATCATGACAATCACTGTTTAGACAAATACGCGCATTCTTTGCGTATAAATATTCCAATATATTCTTAGATGGATATGGTGTTTTACGATAGCCTCTGGCGATAGCTCCGGTATTCACTTCAAAAATCTTGTCGTTGATCAACAATCGATCAATACAATCGCAAACAATGTTCATATAGTCTTTATCATTAAATTGAAAATAAGACTCGTCCTCATTATATTTGGTAATCAAATCCAAATGTCCAATGATATCCACTTCTTGCCAATCATACATATTCGATAAATCTGAATAGTAGTCTTTACACATCTTTTTATAGTCACCAGAATAGGATTCAAATAAAGAATCAAATACAGGCTTTGAATAATCCACAGCCGTCTCACCTAAAAAGTGTTTACTTCCAATCACATATTCAAATGGAGCTTTTTCAGCTATTCTTCCTAACATATCTTCTTCAATCCCTAAATGGATTTGAATAGATGAAGCGTATTTCGATTTAATTCTCTCAACCTCTGAAATATATCCTGAAGTATCTCGCATGGAACTTGTATCCACGTCCAAATATCCATGGCCAGAAAAGCCTAGAATATCAAAGCCCTTTGAGATGGCTTCTAAAGTCATTTCTTCAATCGTATCTTTTCCATCACAAAAGATGGAGTGCGTATGTAGATTCTGTTTCATGACAACCTCTCTAACCAGGCTTTACAACCCTCATTAATATCATTATAAGCTGTTTCAAAATCATTACTATACCAAGGATCTGAAACATCTCTTGATAATAATTTATAGATTTTATGATCTGGATCATTATCAAACATGCGATTTAGATTACGCACATTATTTTCATCCATACAAATTAAATAATCATACGACAAATAATCACTCATTGTAGCTTGTCTTGCGTAATGTCTAGAAAATGGAATCCCCTTTTCTTTTAGTTTACGCTTAGCCGGAGGATAAATGTCATTATCAATTTCTTCACGACTTGTAGCTGCACTAGATACATATAGTTCTACCCCATTTTTCTTTGCCAAATCTTTCATAATGTACTCAGCACTTACACTTCTACATATGTTCCCGTAGCAAATAAAAAGCACTTTCTTCATAGTCAAAACTCCTTTACTTACAGCATTTTCATAAAGATAAAAGCAGTTCATATAAAATAACTGCTTATATCTTAACTTTTAATACTTTCTTTTACAAAAAGTATATATCATCACACAATTAATCGCCAATTCAAAATTAAAAAGACCAATCAATGGTCTCTCAATTACTATTTTCTTTTAATCTTCTTCCAAGAATAACAATCATTCCAAAACTACACAATGCAAGAACAATCCAAATCGTTTTTTTCACTTGAACACCCGTATTCGTATCTTCTGGAGGATTCTTCTCACTTGGTTTTTCTGGAACAGATGGAGGCACATTATTTGTAAGCCATGTCACCTTTGGTTCTACCTTTACATCATACATGAGATATCCATCTATATCGGATGGAACACTTACTAAAAATGGTGCAGATTCAAACGTATCATTTCCATTCTCTACAGAACCAATCTGCGTAATCAAATACATACCTTCATTTAATTTACTAAATATAGTATGCCCAGTACTATCTGTAAGCTGTTGATTTCCAGAAATACTTTTTTTTCTAGCATATTCCAATAACTGTTTAGCCTGTTTATTTCTAGCTTCAGCACTTGTATCATGAAGTGAAACACCACAATCCACAAATGAAGATTGCCATACCCATTTTTCATTCTCTACATATTGAATGGGGATGATCTCAAACTTAGCTCCAGACAAGATAATCTCTTCCTGATTATCAGTTCTTCCTTTATAGTCAATATCAATACTTCCCGTTCTACTGTCCGCATGAACTTGAATAAGAGAGACAAGCAACAAGCTAATAAGGAGTAGAAAGAGCGAATGTATCTTTAATTGTTTAATCACTTTTTCTTCCTCCTTCTCTTATCATACAAACTATATAGCATAGCTATAATCAACCCTATAAAAATAATTCCAAGTGTTACAATCAATACCTTTGTAGTAAATGATAGTTCTATACCTGTACTAGTGTTTTTCTCAATCTTTACAGCTTCCTTATACGGAATACGATGACCTCTAACCAAGAGTCTATGCGTATTGATTGCGTATGGAGTACAAGTAACTAATGTCGCATAATCTTGTCCAGGTACGATTGATAAAGCTTCTGTTTCTTCTGGTAATACAGTAAGTATTTGATCAACTTTATATGCCAATGTCTCATCTAAGACTTTGATGTAGAACACATCCCCTTCAACAAGCTTATCCATATTGGTAAATAATGTTTTTGTAGGCAAACCCCTATGACCTGTTAATACCGTATGCGTACTTTTGCCACCAACAGGAAGAGAAGTTCCCCAGAAATGACCAACACCAGCCTGCAATACAGATTCAGAAGTTCCATGATAAATAGGAATCTCGACTTTGATCTTAGGAATACGAATATAGCCCATCATGCCAGATCCATCTATATTTAATAGGCTTTCATATCGAGCATCCAAACTTTTTTCACCCTGAGAAAAAGGATCAATCAAATCAATATTACTTAACATTTCCTTATTGTATGCACGTGCATCTTCAAGCATCTTTTCTTTTTCTGCATTACTCAAGCGAACACTTTCTGCATCATAATTCGATACAACCTTAGAACCATTCTTTTCATTTACATAACTACTGACTGTAGGATATAACAACACGGCGAATGCAACGACAAGCACAAGCAATCGAATTATATCTTTTATAGTCATTTTTCTTTTCTTATTACTCATTATTGCATTCCCCCTATCGTTATATGGGAATCGCGGTCATCTAAACGACAACCGCACCCCATTAATTAACAAGCTTTTCTTTTATCACGAATGAAGCTTACAACAACTCCAAACACTAATAGAATAGCTACACCTGCAAACACGATAACACCTGCTCCACCTGTTGATGGTAATAGTGATCCTGTGCTGTTCTCGATGTCGATGATTTTATCTTCTTCTTTAGTATCATTCTTAGAAATAGTCCATTCAGTATCACTTGTTTTAGCGATTGTAACCTTAATTGGATTAGCTAATTTGTTGAATCCGTCTGGTGCTTTCGTTTCTTCTAAATAATAAGTACCAGCAGCAAGACCATTAATATGTAAGTTTCCTTTTCCATCAATCTTATCCGCAACTGTTACCATGTCAGTAGTAGTATTTTCTGTTGCATTTTGATCAGATGCATAAGTATATTTACCTTCACCATCTTTTGTTACTTTAATAGCTTTAGTTCTATCGATTGTTTCTTCACTAGTTGATCCATATAAAGTAAAGTGTGCACCTGCTAACATTTTTGTACCTTTTGCATTAATTTTATTAATATCTAAAGGATAAGTTGGTGTTACTACTTCACTTGGTTTAGTTGTTCCAGTTTCATTAGTACCTGGATTATTACTGTATTCCAATGTTGCACTGTTCTTTGTTTCAACAACAGCATCTTTATTTACCTTAGCTTGATAAGTAACTAGAATTGTTTGTCCAGTAGTAGCTGCTCGTACTTTTCCAGATAAATCAAGAACCATAGTTCTTGTTGGGGTTGTTACAACTTCACCTGTTGCATTAACAAAATCTGCTTCATTTACATCTACAGTTGTATCACCAATTTTAACAGTAACTTTAACCTTAGTTCCTTCTGTATTTGTCACAAAATCAAGTCCACTTGTTAATGTATCGTGAATCTTGTAAATGTAGTTATCATAACCTGTTGTATCAGGAACTTGTCCTGTAACTGTATATGTAACAGTTTCCCCAACAAATATAGTTGCTTTATCCGCTTTTTTCTCAATTTTTGGTGCTTCACTTTTTAAATTTACAGTTGCTGTAGGCTCAGTTAATGCAACTAAAGAAGACTGGATAGCTTTTGTACCTGTCTGACAAACTAAATAGTAACCATAAGCCAAGCCGTCAAAAGTAGTACTTGTTTCAGTTGAAGCTTTATCAAATGTTTTAGTAACTGTTGCTTCAATTTTTGCAGACGTATTGCTTTTGTTATAATTTAATAATTCTTTTGTAAAATCATTTGCAAATTTTTGAGTGTTATTTCCATTTTTTCCATCACTAGTTGCTTTCTGTACTGCCTCATAATATCCCTGATCTGATTTATCAGTGACTTCCGCTCCTAACATCTTATCTAAAATAGATTTGTAAGTTTCATTTACCTTATAGCCATAGTTTAAGCTTTCCCCTGAACCACTAACTGTCATATCAAATAACTTATAGACATTTACGGTTTGGTTTGCTAAAGTCTGACCTCCTTTTACATTAACTGTAAGAGTTCCATTTGATTCTGCAGCGAATGCTGTAACTGTCATAGTCATCATCATGATGGCTGTCAGCAAGGCTGCCGCAAATTTTTTAATTCTTTTCATTTCCCATATTCTCCTTTTCTCTGAATCGAATTTCTATAGCTTTTCTGCAAGCGGATTTTTCTTGTTTCTTTTTTTACCCGTAACAAGATAAATCGCTAAAAGCAGAAGACCTATCAAATAAATTAAGTATCTTCCGTTACCACCTGTATCAGGCAATCCTAGGAAGTGTTTGTTGGTTATCGTGAATGTAAATCCATCGTTTGATGTGTCCATCGTTGTTGTATAACCATCTATCTTTGCTTCTGTAACGGAGTATGTGTAATAACAAATCTTATCACCATCTTTTATATAAGCTGGTAATCCTTCAATTACTTTCTTCCATGTTGATTTACTATTACCTTCTATAATGTAACTCTCATAACTTGGAACTTTTTCAGTTTGTTTTGTACCACTAGCATCTGTCCAAGTACGAGAAATTGTTACCGTAATACTGTTTGTTCGAATTCCACTAAAATTATTGAAATCCTTCCATACTTTGTTGATTGTTAATTTAATATTTTCATCACAAGGATCTTGTGACTCTGAAGGTTCAGGTGTGTCACTTTCTCCTGTGTTTAAATCTGTTTTTGTATCCGACATCAATACAGCCTTCGCTTCAGATTCATATGCATTTAAGTCGACCTTAGCCGATCCATTTGAATCCGTAATCTGAGCATTTTGTAGATTGTCATAACTCTGAACTGTATTCATATGTCCTAATGTATAGATGTCCCATCCTGTTGAATCGTCTTTTGAATATTGCATATTTAATTTTTTCGTATTCTTAATGATCTCATCTAATTTTTTCTCTAATTTTCTATAGATACGATAGTTGTTCTTCTTTCCCTCAACATTTGCCTGTGTATTAAATTTATACACTGAATCTAATTTACTCTTTCCACTAAATGGACCAACCAATTTTGAAGTACCACGAACAACATCACATAAATACATATCATTATTCTTTAAAAGACCTTCATCATTGAATCCTACAAAGCCTCCACTTCGTCCATCTTTTGCAGTGCCATCCTTGTTATTGTCGGCACCACCTGCATAGACATCATAACCAGTGCTTATTCCATAAACTTGACTGCCCGTAATCTTTGTACGATTCGCTTTAATCAAACTTAAACTGATATTCGACTTGGTATCATCATCTTTTTTTATTCCATCTTTATCACATGGAAGTTTAATCGAAGAATCTCCTATTGTTATGATTGCAAGATCTGTCTGTTGGTCATTATCCTTCGATTTTTTGGATAATCCTACTTTAATATCTAATCCAAGTATATTTACATGAATTAAATTTCCTTCATATAAAGCATCCACTTTGATAAGCCCTAGATCGATTTTTAAAAGATTAGAATTCTGAATCTTATCCAAATACAGTTTCTTTACAAGTTTATTAACTACCGCAAGCAATACGTTTACAGGTCCTGAATCCAATTTGGCATCTGCAAGATATGCATAACTTGTTCTTCCCGCAAATCCTCCGGCTGTACCATCGGATGTAACTTGTTTTAAACCAAAAGATGAATCTTCTGCTCCAGCTGTACAGTTGGAAATTCTTGCAAGGTTTGCATAGCCAACAAATCCACCAGCAATTTGCTCTACTCCACCAGTACTTTGAACCGTATAACCACCATTAATTCCTGTAACTGTAGAGTCATCAATATGAGATCCAAAGATATCCATAACACCAAGATCTCCACCAAGAAGTTGTCCAGTATTGTTTCCAAGAACATCAATCTTATCCGCTCCAACAACTCCACTCTTACCAGAATATCCAACAAAACCACCTACACTGTTTAAACCTCGAACATTACTTAAGTTTGTTACTGTACTATTTTTTACTGAACCATTTAATAGTGAACCACCAAAACCACCAGCAGTTCCACTATATGTAACCTCATTATTCTGACCATACTTATTAGCAATATTAGCACTCAAGCTTAGACCTGCATCCTTGCTTCCACTTACATTTCCGTAATATACATAGCTTCTAAATGCATCCAGTACATCTGCTCGGCCTAGTTTTAAAAGTTTATCCAATAAAGACGTTTCACTACCTGCACTGATATTAGCAACACCTGCAACATCTGCAATTCCAAAACATCCACCAGCATATTCACCAGATACTACAGAACGAACATTTTGCACAGTAACTCCTGCCTGAGCAACGTCTTTTTTACCAAGTACGGTTCCCTCAAGCATTCCCGCAAAACCACCAGCAGCTTTTGCATAAGAAGTATTATTACCTCCACTATCATAAGCTCCATTGACGATAACACCCCAGTCATTCCATGCTTCAACATCTGCATAACGGATAGTCGCGACTGTTGCATTTAAGACTTTAATAAGATCTGTAGGTGTATTTAATAAAGTACCTAGTAACTTACTTAACAATCCTTCACCACGAACAGGATCTACTGTAGCCACACTACCAGGCCTTGAACTGCCTACAAAACCTCCGACATAGCTTGTTCCATCTACTCGTCTAAGCTTTGTGACCTTACAATGCAATGTGTCGTCACTCCAGATTTGTCCACCAATCAGTTTTCCAACATAGCCACCCGCATATCCAAGTAACTCTTTATCATCATTCACTCCTGTTGATTGAACATTAAGTCCACTTTGATAGCCTTCGACTGAAGATTGTTTGATTACCGGTACAAATACATTTAAAACTTCAAGCATCTGTCCTAGTTCTAATTTCAATCCTAAAATACTTGTACCACCAAGATTTGCAGCACCACCATTGATCATTTCTCCGGCAAATCCACCAGCACAACGAAGTCCTTTAACTAACTTAGTATCATGAGCCTGACCACTTGTGATAGTTCCTGTTAACATGGAACCCACATAGCCACCAGCTGCACCACCATTTGAAAGAATCGTCTCATCCCGATAGTCAGTTCTTCCAGCTACAACATTGTAGCCATAGACATATTGACCAAGAATCTTATCCAAATCTTGTTGATTATTTATCTTTCCACTTTGAACTAAATTGCTAAAATCACTACCATAACCACCATACTTACCAACATATTCGACCCATGAATTCCATGTGCTTAAATCCATTAATGCAAGCGGACCATAGACTGCTGTGTTTTCTTCAGTTGGATAAACAACACTTAATGCCCCTAAGATGTTATCGGCTTTTACCAATCCCCATAATAGAGACAAGCTTCCTGCACTTGCCGTATCTGCAGATTCCATTAAACCTGTAAATCCACCGGCAATCTCTTTTCCGTAAACAGATCGAATACGAACAGCATTACAAGTACTTTTTGGTCCAGTGTAATCTTGACCTTTCCATTTGTTTGTATTATTGCCCCAAACATGACCGCCTTCATTATGTCCAGCATAACCACCAGCCATACCTCTTTGAGTTGTTGTAGTTGAACTTGCATCTGCACGAACTGCACCACCACAAGGAATACAAGTCGTAGAACTATTTCGAATCGTAGGAACAAAATCCTGTGCTAAAGAAGCAAGTGTTTCTTTACCATCAACAAGACCACCTAATATACTTGTTCCACCTAGAACATCTGCCACACTACCAGGCTGTAAATCACCAACATAACCACCAGCCGTAATCTGACCAATGATATATGAGAAATTATATGAGTTTGAATTCTGAATATGTCCACCAGAAATTTTACCTGCAAAACCGCCAGCATCTCCTAATACATCATCTTTAGAAGCATCCGAAGCTATGTTTTTCATAGAGGCTTTAACCGCAAAACCACCAGGTCCTCCAGTAACATTAGAATGTTCAATTGTAGAAACTACAACATTTAATGCATCCAATACATCATTCAAGCCAATCGCTGTACCTAAAACCTTCAAACCTTTTCCAACCGAAGCAGCAGAACCAATATTCATATATCCAATATATCCACCAGCATATCTTGCACCTGTTACTGCATATGTACTTTCCTGATCAAAATAATTTGAACTATCTTCACCCTCTAAATCTTTAGGAGGTGTTACTTTTGTATGTTTTAAATTTGTTACATCACAATGACTAACCTGAACTCCACTGCCATAGCCAATAAAGCCACCAGCACTACCAGAATTCGTATCATCCGATTTAATTTTATTAGCCGATACTGTAAATCCATTATCAGATTTAACACCTGCATACTTTATAATTGGAACATATGCATTTACTAAATTTAACAATTCTCCAATATTTATATTTAAACCATTAATATTTCCTAGAACACTAATACCTTTACCAGCATCTGCCAATGCTCCAGAATAAACATTTCCACCAAAGCCACCAGCATAACTTTGACCATTTACAGAATCTAAATTATATACAGCATAATAATCATTTTCACCACGCAAACTATTATCCACTGTTCCACTTTGGAAATCTGCTGCAAAACCACCAGCAACATCTGCTGTAACACTTCCACCATTCACAAAAGAAACCGTGCAATTTGTATATTTAGGAATTAAATATACTACAGCATTTACTAAGCCATTAGCCTCAATCAATGATTTAATTGAATTGTCATCAGCAACATCTGCTAGACCACCCGTTTTTGAAATAGCCACAAATCCTGAAGCATATCCGCCATTATCTGCAGCTTTCACTGATTTTAGATTTGTTACATGAGAATCCTCTACTTTAGTACTTCCACTTTTTGCGATAAAACCAGAAGCACTATAATCACGAACAGAATTAGAATCACGACTACCCTTTGCGTGTACCGTAAATCCATTTGTGACTCCATTCACATTTACTTTATTAATCTTAACTTCAATTGCTTGTCCTAGAGAGAGCAAATTATTCAATTTCAATATATAATTCAAACCTAATAGATTAACGGTCAATCCACCATCCGCTCCTGCCAAATCGCCAGGACCAGAAAGACCTATAAATCCGCCTACTAAGTTATTGCCTTCAGTAGAAGCTAAATTATTGATGCTAACAGTTGTTATCGAACCACCAATCGCATCTCCAAATCCACCGCCAACACGTTCATTTCCCGTAACAGTAAATCCATTCTCTGCACCATTTACATGAACATTATCTACAGTAAATGCAAGATAAGATGCAACACCAAGCGTTGTATTTAATAAACCAGCCACACTAGCTGTACCCATTGATCCAGCGATTCCACCAACATAATCATTTCCTTTAACACTGGATAATCCAGTTAAAGAGATATCAATCACTTGAACAGAACCAGCATCATAAACCTTATTTTTCCAATATGATATTTTCTGTAAATTATCCGAATTCGATTGAGCTATATATGCACCATTACCTCGACCTGTAATACCACCAACATAGTCCTTACCACTAACTTGAAGTGAAGCATTTACAGAACATCCTAAGATATGTGATGGATTTACACCAGCAAGAGAAAGTAAAGATGAAGTTGCTCCAGGATTACTACTTAAAAGTTTTACAACAAGATCAACTACACCGCCAAGTAAGTTATCTTTTGTGTCATCTTTACCTAAGTCAGCAGCCCATCCAAGAGATGCAATTCCTGCAAAACCACCAGCATAATTTCCAGAAGCCGTTACAGTGAATGCATTATCCGATTTAACATTACAATTGACAGTTGATGCATTGGCCAATCCTCCGGCAAAACCACCAATATAACTTTCACCAGAAACAGACACAACTGCGTTATTTAATGAACAATTTAGAAGCAAACTTTCCGTATTCATCTTAGGAAGTTTTGTCTCTATATCCAATGCCCCAGATAACGTTCCTTCAATCACATCGTCACGAGCTAGACCAACAAAGCCACCTACAAAATTCTTTCCACTAATTGTATTCGAACCACCTGTTACAGAACAACGCTCTACAATAGCACCCTTTTGCATACCAATAAATCCACCGGCATATTCTTTATCGGAGGCTGTTGAAATCGTTAAACCATTTACATTACAATTCACTATCTTCGGATTGATATATCCTGTTGGAATTAACTTTCCTAAAGGAATTGCGTTCCCTAATAGAATCTTAATTAAATCACCTAAACCTAAACCTGGGATGACATTTAAAATATTTGTTAATAATTTAACCAAATCCCCTAAAGCATTCGATAATCCATCGTATTGAGTTGAACCAACGGCATATCCAACAAAACCACCTGTATAGCCATTCACATTTTTTACATTTGCATTATTGACTTCAATATTTGAAATTTCAACCTGTCCTTCAACTCGCCCAGCAATTGCTCCAGTTGATAAAGCTGTAGGATCTTTTTTACGTGCATCTAAAACATCACCTAATGTTTTGCCTAAATCAATTTTCACTTGACCAAAAGTTAAAATAAATGTTAACCCACTCAACAATCCACCCAATAACTTTCCTAGAGTATTTGTAAGTGTACTTACTAATGAAGGTGGATAATAGGTTTCATTTGTTGTTGTATGAACTTTTAGATTATCAAATTGAATATTAGATACCTTTACCAATCCTTTACTAAGACCAATATCCTTTTCACTTACTTCACTTGATATTGTTGAAAAGAATCCAACACCCATTTGTTCACCAACATTAATCTTAGTTGATTGATTTACAGTTACGTTTGAAATCACTGGCTTGTCGATTGTGTTTATAACACCATCTTTCCAAAGTCCACCTTTTTCAACAGATTTAGCACCAATCATTGTACCTTGGAAAGTTAGTGGATTCCAATTTGTAGAACTTAAATCAATATCACGGAAAATAATATAATTCGCATTTTTTGTATATTTTTGTTGTGTTTGTTTATCTATATCAAGGTTTGGATCAATCTTACCTGTTGTTTGATCAACACCGCACTTACCTCTAATATGAAAAGCACTTTTATTACTTATTTTTTTATTTGTATCTAAAACTGTTCCAAATATGAAATCTTGTTTTCCGTTTTGTTCCTGTTTTAAGTCGGCATCGCCACCATAAAGCATGATAGGCTGACGTTGTTTATCTGTATCAATTTTCCATGTAAGTCCATCTTCATATGCTTGATAAATCGCGCCATGAACATCTTTATCTGTGCCTATTGATCTTAGTTGTTCCTCATTTCCAATTAAGATATAGGTTTTATCACCGATTATTTTTACAACCTGTCCCTTAAAGTCACGTCCTTCAGTATCTGTTGTATCAGGATCTATACTTAATTGATCTGCAACTAATTCAGGCTTGTCTGAACTGAAGTTCTTTGAAATGACATAATTATGATCTTTACTGTAAGTTAAATAATCTTTGTCTTCTCCATTTGGATAGATCATTTGTCCCATACCAAACTGTGGTGCATCATAATCCAATGACATTACAGGCTCTTTATCTGAATCTTCTTGTTCTAGAACCATTAATTGATACGGATTATAAATATAAATCGTATCTGTTTTCTTATCATACAAAGTAGGAGTTTCATCTTCTTTGATTGCTTCTCCCTCTATCTTTCCTGTAAAGTCATCTTTTACATTCCAAATTGATTTTGTATCCATTTTGATTTCATTCATCAATAGATACTGAGCATCCTTACCATAAGTAAGCTGAGTTCCTTCGTTTACTACAACGTCTCCAGTTCCAATATTTCCATCTTTATCTTTTGTATAGACAAAGGCATCTGAACCTATTTGTTTCAATTGATCATAATTGTAAATAAGAATTTTTCCATCTTTATAATATTCATCCAAATTCTCTGTTGTTTGTGGAACATCCTGCACTTCTTGCACTTCACTTGTTTCTGGAGTTGTTTCTTGTACAACCTCTTCTGTAGGAATATCCCCTGTTTCTTCAGCACTTACCATATGAATCTGTGTAATAAAGGTAGTCATGCAAAGAATGCATACAAGAAAATTGGATGTTAACTTTCTTATCCTTCTCACACGTCTTCTCTCTCACTTCTTTTTATCCAATTGTTTTGGCTTGAAACCTTTTTAAAACAATGAAGCAATTCGTCCGAGAACTTGCCACACTCACCATTCAAAATCATTTGTACGGCTTGGTCATGTTCTAGCTTTTTCTTATATGGACGAACACTAATAAGAGCATCATAGGCATCTACTAAACCTACGACTTGCGCACTCAAAGGAATATCTTCACCCTTTAACCCATCAGGATATCCTGTACCATCATATCTTTCATGATGATGTCTACAGATTTCATAACTATATTGATTCAATTTTTCTGTTGTTAAGCCTTTTGGAAATCTCTGCGTCATTTCAGCACCAACCAAAGGGTGCTGTTTTACAATATCCATCTCTTCCTTTGTTAGTTTTCCTGGCTTGTTTAAGATTTCAATTGGTACACGAACCTTACCAATATCATGAATAGGAGCTAAATGAGTCACGATTTCAATATCTTCATCTGTAATCCCATATTTTGGATAATCCTTTTGAAGTTGAAGATACATCTGTTGCGTATAAAAACTAATATCATCGTGATATTCTTTGTCCACTACATTATTATGATTTAATACCGCTACTAAAAGAGTTACCATGTCCCAATATTGCTTCAACATGACCTTCTCTTTATTTCTTAACTCCTGCTCCATACTTACAATGTTATTTTGGAAAATCTTATTATTATGCAATGTGATTATCGCCTTATGATTATCAGTATCCACATATTTCTTGGCTTCCATCCAAATATAAGAATCCTTATTCAATCTACGATATGGAAGATCTTCTTCTATGCAAGAATCCACTTTCTTTAGTTCATTCAACAATAAAAAGGATTCAATCTTTTCTTGATCCGATTCATAGACAAACCAATTTACATAGTTTTTTATAAATTCATCATAACTATCTATAATCTCAGATTGATCATATACATCTTGATTGTGCGAATATACACACTCATAACTGTTCTTCTTTAGATTGACTTTTAATACAACATAGAAACGACCGAAATATTCATCTTTTCCAGGACGAATCAAATCCGATACCTTAATATTTTCTAATTTATTATTAAATGTGTTTTGTATATCCAACAAGACCTTGTGTACTCTACAATGATTTACGGCATTTCTAGAACAAAATCCATCTCTTTCTAAGCAACGATTAATAGCCATTGTTTCTTCAATACAAGAAATAATTTCCTTTAAAGAAATATCCTCTGCTCTTTTGGCAAGTGTATATCCACCCTTTA
>ENA-UOJD01001207-UOJD01001207.1-human-gut-metagenome-genome-assembly--contig:-P48-NODE-1207-length-28299-cov-41.882842_pt1 | contig 28299 bp, 23 predicted proteins | sample MGYA00242342_ERZ723889 | MGnify/ENA metagenome assembly ERZ723889
GCTTCATCGCCCTGTCGGACGGCGGCTGCTTCAAGACCCTGCAGGTCGTGCTGGAAGCCGGCAAGCTGGCAAACTACGATGAAGTCATCCACACCGGTCTGTACAGCAGCCTGCGCATCAAGGGCAAGCTGGTGCTCACCCCGCAGGCAAAGCAGCCCTTTGAGCTGAACGCCGAGAGCGTGGAGATTTTGGGCGACTGCCCCGCCGACGAATACCCCCTGCAGAAAAAGAAGATGAGCATGGAGTATCTGCGCACCATGCCCACCCTGCGCCCCCGCACCAACACCTTCAACGCCGCATTCCGCGTGCGCAGCGTGGCTGCCTATGCCATCCACAAGTTCTTCCAGGAGAACGGCTTTGTCTACGCCCACTCTCCGCTGATCACCGCCTCCGACTGCGAGGGTGCAGGCGAGATGTTCCGCGTGACCACGCTGGATCTGGACAATGTGCCCAAGACCGAGGACGGCGCTGTGGATTACAGCAAGGACTTCTTTGAAAAGCCGGTCAACCTGACCGTTTCCGGCCAGCTGGAGGCCGAGGCCATGGCTATGGCCTTTGGCAAGGTGTACACCTTTGGCCCCACCTTCCGCGCGGAGAAGAGCTTTACCACCCGCCACGCTGCGGAGTTCTGGATGATCGAGCCGGAGATGGCCTTTTGCGACCTGAATGGCTACATGGACAACGCCGAGGCCATGATCAAGTACGTCATCCGCTATGTGCTGGACAACTGCCCGGATGAGATGGCCTTCTTCAACCAGTTCATCGACAAGGGTCTTGTCGAGCGTCTGGAGCTGGTGGCAAACAGTGAGTTCGCCCGCATCAGCTACACCGAGGCTATCGAAATTCTGAAAAAGAACAACAAGAAGTTCCAGTACCCCGTGGAGTGGGGTGTGGATATCCAGACCGAGCACGAGCGCTACCTGACCGAGGTGGTGTACAAAAAGCCGGTCTTTGTCACCGACTACCCCAAGGAGATCAAGAGCTTCTACATGAAGCAGAACGCCGACGGCAAGACCGTGGCCGCAGCAGATATGCTGGTGCCCGGCATCGGCGAGCTGATCGGCGGCAGCCAGCGTGAAGAGGACTACGGCAAGCTGGTGGCCCGCATGGACGAGCTGGGCATGGACAAGACCAACTACGAGTGGTACCTGAACCTGCGCAAGTTCGGCGGCGTGGAGCACGCAGGCTACGGTCTGGGCTTTGAGCGCATGATCATGTACCTCACCGGCATCCAGAACATCCGTGACGTGCTGCCCTTCCCCCGTACCGCATACGGCTTCTGAGAAGCGCGCATACTGTAATCAAAGAAAGCCGCCGCCTCTGCGGCGGCTTTCTTGTTCTTCATTTTTCAACAAGGAGCACAAAACAAGTGGAAAATATTTCGCCTGCCCTCTTGGACTGGTTTTACAAGAACCGCCGCAGTCTGCCCTTCCGGGAGGACCCCACCCCCTACCATGTGTGGCTCAGCGAGGTGATGCTGCAGCAGACCCGGGTGTCGGCGGTGCTGCCGTATTACTACCGCTTTCTGGAGGAGCTGCCGGATATCCCCGCGCTTGCCGCCTGCGGGGAGGAAAAGCTGCATAAGCTGTGGGAGGGGCTGGGCTATTACAGCCGGGTGCGCAACCTGCAAAAGGCTGCAAAGCTCGTCTGTGCGCAGTACAGCGGGCAGCTGCCCGCCGACTACGCCGCCCTGCGGGCTTTGCCCGGCATCGGGGAGTACACCGCCGGGGCCATTGCGTCCATCAGCTTCGGCCTTCCTGTGCCCGCCGTGGACGGCAATGTGCTGCGGGTGTTTTCCCGCCTGTATAATGACCCCGGAGTTATTACAGAACCGACGGTAAAAAAGGCCTTTACCGCCCGGGTCATGGAGCATCAGCCGCCGGAAAAGGCCGGGGATTACAATCAGGCGCTGATGGAGCTGGGTGCGCTGGTCTGCGTGCCCAATGGCGCACCTTTGTGCGGGCAGTGCCCGCTGGCAGAAGTCTGCCGCGCCCGGGCGGCGGGCACCACCGCCCAGCTGCCCCAAAAGGCAAAGCCAAAGCCCCGCAAGATTGTGCCGGTAACGCTGGCGCTTGTGGAAAGCCCGGCGGGCTTTCTGGTGCAGCAGCGGCCGCAAAAAGGCCTGCTGGCCGGGCTGTGGCAGCCGGTCTTGTGGGAGGGCGAGCATCTTTTGCAGGCCGAGGTGCTGGCGCGGCTTGCGGCACTGGGGCTGGACACCGGCGCGGCGCAGCCCGTCGCTCTGCCCGCCGCAAAGCACATCTTTACCCACATTGAGTGGCTCATGTCCGGCGTGCAGCTGCAAGTGGCGGCGCAGAGCGCCCCGGCGGGCTATGTCTGGGCAAGCCGGGAGCAGCTGCGCACCACCTACGCCCTGCCCGGGGCGTTCCGGGCGTATAAGCCGCTGCTGCTGTGATATTGGCATTCTGCCGAAAAGCACCGCGCCAAAACCGGCACACTGCCCAAACTGCGCCCCGCAGCACCTTCGGGGCGTGAAAATTGGGGTGCAACGGTTGTAATTTTGGGCGGGAACGGGTATAATAAAAGCTACAAAGCGGCGCTGATCGCCGCTTGCATCAAGATCCTTTTGCGGGACGCCCGCTGGAAAAATCAAGCTGAAACAACGTTTCAACTGCAAAAAGGAGTGTACTGAATCTATGAAAAAATCTTGCTTGGTCGCTGTGATCGCCGTTCTGGCTGCTGTGGCTGGTGCGCTGGCTGCTGTGGCTCTTTACCTGAACCGCCGCGAGAAGGAACTGGACGAATACGAGCGCCTGCTGTTCGGCGAGGATGACGCAGAAACCGTAGAGCCGGAGGAAGCTGCTGCCGAGGACGAGACCGAGGCAGAATGATCCTGAAATACCGGAAACTACCGGGAAGATGAGCACATCGGGGCGCACGGAGCAGTCTGTCTGAACGGACTTGCCCCGGTGCGCCCTTTTTGTACATAAGGAGAAGGAACATGAAGCGTTTTTTGCTCTGGATCATCAGTGTGGCGCTGGGTGTGGTGGTGCTGCTGGCGGCTGTGATGGGGGTAAGCTATGCCTTTACCACCGAGGGCGGCTGCCCGGACGGGGCGGCGCAGTTCGGCGGGCAGGCGCTGGAGCCGAACGGCTCCTGCTGGCAGGTGCCGCTGCTGGGCGGCAAGCTGGATAAGGTATTTGCCAGCCCCGCCACCCTGAGCGTGCAGAAGCTGGGTGTGCTGTACACCGCTCACCCGGAACTTGCCTTGCCGGACTGGACCTGCTACACCGCCCTGACCATCCAGAATGCGGCGGGGGATGTGCTGTTTGCGGGCAGCGCGGGGGAGTACCAGAACTTTCTCTTCCCTGCGAACGGCGAGTATAAGGCCGAGCTGACCGCATGGCGTGTGCCCAAGGGCGGGGTCATCACCCAGTTCGAGGGCGGCAGCACCGGACAGCTGCGCAAAAACTTAGGTCTGGAGCGCCCCGCAAAGCCCACCGGCTGGTACCGGTACAGCTTCCGATTCACCTTGCAGGCCAGTGCGGAGGTGGAGCTTTCCGCCGAGCGGGTGGAGCAGGGCGGCACGGTAGGCGTGCGCATCTCCGGTATGACCGGGGACGCCGTGCCTGCCATCGAGACCGACCTTGGCAGTGTGCAGTGCGTGCGTGCCGCAGAGGGCTGGCGTGCCTATATCCCGGCGGCGTATAACGCCTCCTCCGGCGGGCATGAGGTGAATATCACGGTGAACGGCGAGACCATCACCCGCACCCTGACCGTGCTGCCGAAGGACTTCGGCACGGTGGAGGTGGAGGCCGAAGAGCCCGCCCCGGAGAGCGCCAACGCGCAGTTCCGCAGTGCCATCTGGCCGCTGTACGAGTCTGCCGCCACCGCCAAACAGTGGCAGGGCGGCTTTGTGCCCCCCGCCGAGGACTCCATGACCTTGGTGGACTACGGGCAAATTAAAGTAACGAACGGCCAGCAGGGCAGCCGCTCCAACTCCACAAAGCTGTACACCATCCCCGGTGCGCCCTGCCGCGCCGCAGCCAACGGCACGGTGGTGTTTGCGGGCAATCTGGCGCTTACCGGCAACACGGTGGTCATCGACCACGGCTGTGGGCTGCGCAGCTATCTGTACGGCTTGCAGGAGCTTTCGGTCAGCAAGGGCCAGACCGTGGAAAAGGGGCAGGCTGTGGGCGCGCTGGGCGAAGAGCTGACCATGGACTTCAAGCTGGGCAGCAGGAGCGTGAACCCCCGGCTGCTGTTCCAGACCTCCGGCGGCTTGTTCTGGAAGGAAAACGGCTGAGCCGTAACATATAGGAGGAATTGCATTGAAAAAGAGGATTATTGCATGGGCGGTGCTGCTCTCGGTATGCGCAGCAGCCCTTGGGCTGTGGTGCAGCGCCGCCGCCGGCAAAACGGCCCGCACCCTGCCCTGTAAAGAGGAGGGGCTTATCCTCTCCATCACCACCTTTGACGGCAAGAGCGAATCCAAGCCCTTTCTCAAGTGTTTCGGGCATACATGGATCGGGCTGGACAACCGCACCGGGCACACGGTCTACCTGAAAGACCGTGCCATCCCGGACGGCGAGATGGTCACCTTCTCGGTCTGGGCGGTGTCGGGAATTTCGGGGCTGCTGTTCGATCTGGAACCGTGCTATATCGCCAATTACGGACGCTACACCGGCAGACTGTCCCTGAGCACCAATATCGGGGAAGAGCAGCTGAAGGTCATTGAGGACTACATGGAACAGCACGATAAATGGACGGTGGACAAAAACTGCAGCTACTGGTCGATCCATCTGTGGAACGCGGTGGTGGGCGAGGATGCTGCGTTGAAGATCCGGGGCTTTGTCTGCACGCCCGAAAAAATTGAACAGGCCTTCAGCGCCTTTGACTGCGTGGAGGTGGACAAGGACTTCTCCCGCGCAGGGGGCATCTACTGCTACAAGGACGGAGAGAGGACGGAGCTGCAATTATGTTCATAAAATTCATCACAAGCAGGCTGCTGCGGGTCATCGTGTGCGCAGCGGCAGGGCTGTACGGCCTGTACAACGCCATCTCCTGCTTTGTCACCCTGTAATAAGGCGGGGCATCAGCCCTACCTGATGGCCGGGACGGTGCGGTTCGATTTTCAGGGCTACTACATGATGGCCGCCATGCACGTTGGCATCTGCCTGCTTTTGGGAGTGCTGGTATGGCTCTTCCTCAAAGGAACGAAAAAACTGCGGAAAAAGACCGCAGTCCCGCAAAGGAGGAAATGACCATGAAGCTGGAATGCGACGTGATCCGCGACTTACTGCCCCTGTACGCCGAAAAGCTTGCCAGCCCCGCCAGCAGTGCGCTGGTGGAGCAGCACCTTGCAGCGTGCCCCGCCTGCCGTGCAGAGCTGGAACAGATGGAAAAGCCGGTGCCGGTGCAGCCGGAACCCCAGCCGGATGCACCGCTGCGGAGCATCCGAAAGACCTTGCAGAAAAAGAGCATCCGCATAGCGGCGGCAGCAGTTCTGGCAGTGCTGTGCGCTTTTGGGCTGGTGTTCTGGATGGGCGGCGCAAAAACGCCGGTAACGGCAGAACAGGCGAAAATCTGGACTTACAACAAAAAGGAAAACGAGGCCAACCTCTGTGTGCTGGAAGTGCAGGGCGAAAACGTCCGGCTGGAACTGGAAGGCTCTTTTAACTGGGGCAACCCATCTGTTACCGTCCGGGCGGTGCGCTATACCTTCCCGCACATCCATGCTGCGCTGGAAGGGCTGCTGGGTACATCGGCTTCCGATACCAGCATTGCTGTCTCCGGTACGCAGGTGCTGACGGTGCAATGCGCCGACGAGACCCGCTATTACAGGGACGGTCAGCGGGTGGAGCGATTCATCCTGAAAAAAGAGGATGGAACGCAGACCTATGTTTACGAATCCGAGGATGTGGTCACGCAGGAACAAGGCGTGTTTGAGAAGGGCTGACTATGGACATTGAAACCATCTACCGGCTCTACTTCCGGGACGTCTGCCTGTTTTTGCAGGGGCTTACCCGCAGCGAAACGCTGGCCGAGGAGCTGACGCAGGAGACCTTTTTCCGGGCACTGGACGGCCTGAAAAACTATGACGGCAAGCAGGATGTGCGGGCGTGGCTGTTCACCGTGGCGCGCAACGCCTACTACGACCACTGCCGCCGCGCAAAGCACGCCGCCCCGCTGGAAGATGCCGAAACAAAAGCCGCCGACAGCCCGGATATCGCGCAGCTGCTGGTGGACAAGGATGCCGCCTTTACGGTGCACCAGTGTCTGCACGCGCTGGAAGAACCCTACAAGGAGGTTTTCAGCCTGCGGGTGTTCGGCGAACTGCCCTTTGACCGCATCGGGGCGATTTTTGGCCACAATGCCGCATGGGCACGGGTGACCTATTACCGCGCCAAGACCCGCATCCAGACCATGCTGGAACAGCAGAAATGATCGGGAATGCGCATTGCGCGAACCCTCTCAGTCACGCCTTACGGCGTGCCAGCTCCCCCGAAAGGGGGAGCTTTTTTGTGTGGCGGCAAAGTTTGTCTGTCCGGGAGTTACCCCTTCTGTGAAAAAAGTGGCTCAGAAACGCCCGCAGGCGTTTCTGAGCCACAAATTATAATAATATTTTTTCCGCGGTTCAGGCCTTTTCAGAGGGCTTGCTCAGGTCTACGCTGCGGATGATCTTGCGCACAGGCAGGATGCTCTTGGCGTTCATGGACAGCTCGTCCACGCCCATGCGCAGGAAGGTCTCGGTCAAGGCGGTGTCGGCGCCCAGCTCGCCGCAGATGCCTACCCAGATGCCGTGGCGGTGACCGGCTTCAATGGTCATCTTGATGGCGCGCAGCACGGCGGGGTGATGGGGGTTGAAGAAGGGCTCCAGCTTTGCGTTCTGGCGGTCCAGTGCACAGGTGTACTGGGTCAGGTCGTTGGTGCCGATGGAGAAGAAGTCGCACTCGGCGGCCAGCTCGTCCGCGATGAACACGGCGGCGGGGGTCTCGATCATGGTGCCCACTTCAATGTTCTGCCCCATCTTGACGCCCTCGGCGGTCAGCTCGGCGCGGCACTCTTCCAGAACAGCCTTGGCGTCCTGCAGCTCCCGCAGGCTGGTGATCATGGGGAACATGATGCTCATGTTGCCGTAGGCGGAAGCACGCAGCAGCGCGCGCAGCTGGGTCTTGAAGAAGTCCTTGCGGGTCAGGCAGATGCGGATGGCGCGGTAGCCCAGCGCGGGGTTATCCTCGTGGTCCAGCTTCATATAATCCACGGTCTTGTCCGCGCCGATATCACAGGTGCGCACCACCACCTTGCGGGGTGCAAGGCTTTCCACCACCTGCTTGTAAGCCTCGAACTGGTAGTCTTCGGTGGGGAAGTCCTTGCAGTTCAGGTAGACGAACTCGGTGCGGAACAGACCCACGCCGCCGGCGTCGTTCTGCTGCACAGCGCCCACGTCGCCCATGCCGCCGATGTTGGCAAACACGTTGATGGTCTTGCCGTCCAGCGTGGTGTTGGGCTTGCCCTTCAGCTCCTGCAGCAGGGCCTGCTTTTTCTGGTCCTCCTGCTGGCGCTTTTTCAGGCTCTTGAGCAGGTCGGGGGTGGGGTCCACATACACACAGGCGTTGTAGCCGTCCACCACAGCCATCTTGCCGTCCCAGTCGTCCTGAATGTCCTTGCACTGGATCAGGGCGGGGATGTTCATGCTGCGTGCCAGAATGGCGGTGTGGCTGTTGGAGCTGCCCTCGCGGGTGATGAAGCCCAGCAGCAGGCTTTTATCCATGCGCACGGTCTCGGAGGGAGCCAGATCCTCGGCTACCAGAATGCTGGGCTCGGTGCCCTGCAGGGAAGCGTTGTCCACCCCCTGCAGAATGTCCAGCATGGCCTGCGCAATGTCCAGCACATCGGCGCTGCGGGCCTGCAGATACGGGTCGTCCATGGCAGAGAACACCGCAGCCTGATTGTTGCCGGCGGTCTTGACGGCGTACTCGGCGCACATCTTCTGCCCGTTGATGATCTCCTTGATGGCGTCCACAAAGTCGTCATCATCCAGCATCATGGCGTGGATGTTGAACACCTCGGCGATGTCCTCGCCGGCTTCTGCCAGTGCCTTTTCATACAGGGCGGTCTGCTGCTCAATGGCCTTCTGGCGGGCAGCTTCAAAACGCTCCAGCTCTGCGGCGGTATCTGCCACAGGGGCGGTGGAAATCGCGGTATCTTTTTTCTTGTAGATCTTCAGCTTGCCAATGGCGATGCCATTGAGTACGCTTTTGCCGGTGCCTACCTGCATAGCACGTTCTCCTTCCACTTACAGCCGGGCGTGCAGCGCCCGGCGTTTTGTCAAAAAAGCCCCCGCAGTTTCCCCGCGAGGGCTCGGCTTTTAAGCCGCGGCTCAGACGTTCTCGCTCAGGAACTTCTGGATTGCCTCTGCGGCTGCTTCTTCATCATCGCCTTCGACCTTGATGGTCACGGTCTCGCCCTGCTTGACGCCCATGCCCATCAGAGCCATCAGCTTGCGCATATCGCAGCTCTTGCCGTCCTTCTCGAGGGTGGCGGTGCTTGCAAAGCCCTTCACGGTCTTGACCAGCAGGCCGGCGGGACGGGCATGGATGCCGCAGGCATCCTTAATAGTGTACTGAAATTCCTTCATAATCATTTTCTCCTTACTACTTGATCCCTCTGCCCGGACTGCACATTCAGCCCCGGAACATGGCTTTGCCAACGGGAATCGGTATACTATTATTATAAACCCGTACCGGTTTTTTTGCACCGTTTCATATTGCCGATTTTTACAAGAATTTTTTGTTATATTTGAACATACGGATGCTACAAAAATCCGTGTTTTGTCTAATTTTTGTCGAATCGTTTGTAAAAACTAGGCAGTTTGTGCAACTGCCGGACAGGAGCTTAAAAAAGGTCGTTTTTTAAGCAATGCCGTCCCTATTCCACGGGATACCCTTCTGCGTCCAGCGGCAGCTCGGTGTAGGGGGCTGCCTGCGGGGCGGCTTCGGGTTCTGCCTCCGGTTCGCCGGAGGTCTGCTGCGCGGTGCTGTCGGTCAGCTGCTCGTCGTGCCGCTCGCCCCAGTCGCCGCTGTAATCCTCGCCGGAAGTCTGCTTTGCCAGTTCGTTCTGAGCGTCCTGCAGTCCAAGCACCGTGCCGGAAGGTTTTTCCAGCAGATACGCGCCCACGGCCTTCTTTTTATACACCAGCAGCACTCCGTAGCGGCTGGTCTCGCCGTTGCTTGCCGCCGGGAGCAGCGCCGACCATTTTTCCACAGTTTTGCCCTTGTAGCGGGTCAAATCCATGCCGCTCTGCTGCACCACCCCGTTGAAGGCAGAAAAACTGTCGTCCCACCTGCGGGGGATCTTGACCTTATCCGCCGTGATGGACGCGCCGTCCACCTCCAGCCCGTAGCCGGTAAACCATGTCTGGATGTCCTGTGCGCTCTCGATACGGTTCACCGGGGCAGCCACCGCCACCGTCCGGGTACTGATGAACCGCCCCAGCATGGCGCTGAACACCACCAGCGCGCAGCACGCCGCTCCTGCTCCCAGTTTTTTCAGGCTCGTCTTGCTCAGTGTGACCACAAACATATCCCCATGCCTCCCCGCCATTTGCGCTTGCATACTCTGCCACCAGCTTATGCACAAAAACAGGACAGTATGATAAAAACACCCCCGGTCAGCGGCGCAAGCCCTGACCGGGGGTGTTTAGTCTCTTTTACCCGATATAGCTGATATTGGCGTCCAGCTCGCCGCTGTAGCCGTTGATGTGGGCTGTTCTGGTGCCCTGCCACATATCGCAGCCGATGGGGCTGGAAGAGACGCCGTAGTGGGCGTTCCAGATGGTGTAGCGGTTGCGCAGGGTGTTGTAATCCACCCGCTTGCGGTACCATGTGGTGGAAGCGTACACGCCGGGCTTGTAGCCCAGCTCCTTCACCCGCTCGCAGAAGGCGATGGCGCATTTGGTGCGGTCCTCAACACCCAGACCGTCGGCGCGGCCGGTGCCGCGCGGGGCGGTGGAGGCCTCGGTGTCATAGAAGATGGGGTAGTCCAGCATCCGGCCATTCAAAGCCCAGTTGCAGCCATCGGCCTCCTCCTGCGCCTCGGCCTCGTTCACGGCCTGTGTAAAGAAATACACGCCCACCTTCAACCCCGCATTGCGGGCGTTGGTGAAGTGCTCCTCGAACATGGGGTCCTTGACCAGGTTTCCCGCAGCGCCGTAGCCCCGGTAGCCGATGCGGATGATGACGAAGCTCACGCCGGACTTTTTGATCTTGTTCCAGTCCAGCCCGGACTGATACTTGGACACGTCGATGCCAAAGGTCACGTTGTCCTGTTTAACGCCGTTGGCATCGAAATAATACAGCTTGCCGTCAATGGAGCGCAGGCCGGTGACTTTTTTGTTGGTGTCCTGCGCATAGTAGTAGGTCTTGCCGTTCTCGGTGCGCCAGCCGGAGTAGGCCGGAGCCGGTTCCTCTTCCTTATCCTTGCTGCCGAACAGCCAGTTGAACAGCCACCGGAAAAAGCCGTTTTCGTCAGTCAGGTCGATGCACTGCGCCTCGGCATCCTCCAGCGCGCCGGAATCCAGCGCCTGCTGGATCTGTTCCGGGGTCAGCAGTACGCTGCCCTCCGGGGTGTGCTGGGCGGCGGTGTCGTTCTGGGCGGTGCCGTCCGCTGCGGGAGCCTGCGGGTCCTGTGCGGCCAGCTCCGGGGTCTCTTCCAGCAGTATGGCAGGGGAGTTCTCCTCTTCCAGCGCGGCGTCCCCGGCGGGCTGTGCCGGCGTTTCCGGCGTTTCCGGTGCTGCGGCGGCTTCTTCCGGTTCAGCCGGCGTGGTTTCGGCAGTTTCCGGTTTTTCTGCTTGTTCCGGGACAGACTCGGCCTGCTGCGGCTGCGCGGTGCTTTCCGCTGTCTGCTCCGGGGCAGTCGCCGTGCTCTCCGCTGCCGGGGCAGGGTCAGCCGGAGCAGTCTGCTGCGGTGCTTCGGCGGTGATGTGGGGCACGACCGCGCCCACGGTCAAAGTTTCCGGCTGTGCAGACAGCAGGGTCGCTGCCCCTGCGCCGCCCACAGCCAGAACCAGCGCCATGGTCAGCGCTGCAATGGCTGTCACCGCCTTGCGGCGGGCTGTGCCGGATCGGTCAAATCGCTTTTTCATCTGTCGTCTCTGCCTCCGAATCTCCCGGTGGTGCAGCGCTGTGCTGCACCGGGTCTTTGCCCCTTGCCCGGGGCGGGCCCGCTTTTATTCCACGCCGCCCATGCGCTTATAATAAAAAGGACGGCGGATGATAACTTTACGCTTCCTCTAGTATACACCCGCACGCGGGGAGCCGTCAACGGCACAGCGGGCTTCTACACAAATTCTCCACCGGGGCAGTGTGTCGGAAAATGTTCCAAATGGAATACGTTCCGGCAGGGCAGAACATTGCACAAAGCCGAAATTTCACAATTTTTCCAGCAACCTCTTGCTGTCTTGACAGGTGTATGGTATGATACAGGGCATACGTTCGTAACCTTAACGATCTGTTTTGGATAGAAAGGCAAGTTTTATGTCGAAGCTGAAAGAATTTTTGGTGCGGAAGGATATCGTCATCTCTCCGCAGCGTTACCTCATTGACGCACTGGGCGCAATGGCACAGGGGCTGTTCGCCAGTCTGCTCATCGGTACCATCATCAAGACGGTGGGTCAGCAGACCGGTCTGGAACTGCTGGTGGATCTGGGCGGCTACGCTACGGCCATGAGCGGCCCCGCCATGGCCTGTGCTATCGGCTGGGCACTGCACTGCCCGCCGCTGGTGCTGTTCAGCCTGATCACCGTGGGCTACTCGGCCAATGCGCTGGGCGGTGCAGGCGGCCCGCTGGCTGTGCTCATCATTGCCATTGTGGCGGCAGAGCTGGGCAAGGCCGTGAGCAAGGAGACCAAGGTGGACATCCTTGTTACCCCGCTGGTGACCATCTTTGCAGGCGTCGGGCTTTCCATGCTCATCGCCGCCCCCATCGGCGCAGCCGCAAGTCAGGTGGGCACTCTTATTATGTGGGCCACCGAGCAGGCTCCGCTGGTCATGGGCATTCTGGTGTCGGTCATCGTGGGCGTGGCGCTGACCCTGCCCATCTCCTCTGCCGCCATCTGCGCCGCTCTGGGTCTGACCGGCCTTGCAGGCGGCGCTGCCGTGGCGGGCTGCTGCGCCCAGATGGTGGGCTTTGCCGTGATGAGCTACAAGGAGAACGGGGTAGGCGGCCTTGTCAGTCAGGGTCTGGGCACCAGTATGCTGCAGATGGGCAACATCATCAAGAACCCCCGCATCTGGATCGCCCCCACGCTGGCCAGTGCCATCACCGGCCCGCTGGCTACCTGCCTGTTCCACTTTGAGATGAACGGCGCGGCGGTCTCTTCCGGCATGGGCACCTGCGGTCTGGTGGGTCAGATCGGCGTCTACACCGGCTGGGTCAGCGACATTGCCGCCGGTACCAAGGCTGCCATCACCCCCATGGACTGGGCCGCCATGGCGCTGTTGTGCTTTGTGCTGCCCGCCGTGCTCAGCGTAGTGTTCTGCGAGGTGGAGCGCAAGCTGGGCTGGATCAAGGACGGCGATTTGAAGCTGAACTAAATAGTTATAGTTAAACCACCGGAGCATCTGCGGATGCTCCGGTGGTTTTGTTTATAGGGGGACGAACCCTCTCAGTCTCGCATACGCTCGACAGCTCCCCCGAGGGGGGTGCTTTGACTGGTGGAGTCCCCAAAAACCTCATGAAAAAATACACTCAAATTGCATAAAATACGCATATATTTAAAAACATTTGCATAAAGATACATGTTGAACCAAAAGAAAAGCGAAACGGGCGCTATGTTTGGCAGTTTTTAGCATTGACGGAAAACTCGCGCTGCGTATAATAAAAGCATCAACCGCAAACGAAAGACAGAGGATGCGAAGGGAAAGTACGCATCAGAGAACAAAAGTGTATTTTTATTAAAGGAGCGCGTTTATCATGAAAAAGGAAAACATCAAAAAAGTCGTGCTGGCTTACTCCGGCGGTCTGGATACCTCCATCATCATTCCCTGGCTGAAGGAAAACTACAACAACTGCGAGGTCGTTGCTGTTTCCGGTGACGTGGGTCAGGGCACCGAGCTGGACGGTCTGGAAGAAAAGGCCAAGGCTACCGGCGCATCCAAGCTGTATGTGCTGGACCTGAAGAAGGACTTTGTGGAGAACTACATCTTCCCCACCCTGAAGTTCGGCGCTAAGTACGAGGACTACCTGCTGGGCACCAGCTTTGCACGTCCGTGCATCGCCAAGGCACTGGCTGATATCGCCATCAAGGAGGGTGCAGATGCCATCTGCCACGGCTGCACCGGCAAGGGCAACGATCAGGTGCGTTTTGAGCTGACCCTCAAGGCACTGTGCCCGGATATGGCCATCATCGCTCCGTGGCGTGAGTGGGACATCGAGAGCCGTGACGAGGAGATCGACTACGCCGAGGCGCACAACATCCCCCTGAAGATCAACCGTGAGACCAACTACTCCAAGGACAAGAACCTGTGGCATCTGAGCCACGAGGGTCTGGATCTGGAGAACCCCGCCAACGAGCCCCAGTACAATAAGCCCGGCTTTCTGGAGCTGGGTGTCAGCCCCGAGCAGGCACCCGATGTTCCCACCTATGTGACCATCCACTTTGAAAAGGGCATCCCCACTGCCGTGGACGGCAAGGAGATGGGCGCTGTGGAGCTGGTGGAGTACCTGAACCAGCTGGGCGGCGCAAACGGCATTGGTCTGCTGGACATCGTGGAGAACCGTCTGGTGGGCATGAAGAGCCGCGGCGTGTACGAGACTCCCGGCGGCGCCATCCTGTACAAGGCCATCGACGTGCTGGAGACCATCACGCTGGACAAGGAAAGCTCTCACTTCAAGGCACAGCTGGCACAGAAGTACGCCGACATCGTGTACAACGGCCAGTGGTTCACCCCGCTGCGCGAGGCACTGGATGCCTTTGCCGACAGCCTTGAGAAGACTGTGACCGGTGATGTGAAGCTGAAGCTCTACAAGGGCAACATGATCAACGCCGGTGTGACCTCTCCGTTCACCCTGTACGATGAGCAGACCGCTTCCTTCGGCGTCGATAAGGATTACGACCAGTCCGATGCCACCGGCTTCATCAACCTGTTCGGTCTGTCCATCAAGGAGCGCGCAAAGCTGTCCAAGAACTGGCCGGAGGTCAAGTAATCGCAACATTTTCGACTGCGTGTGTTTTCACACTTTCACACGCGGGTTCTCACACCGGCATCGTTGCCGGCGGCACCGCCGCAGGAGCGTTTTCCCCTGCGGCGGCTTTGCCGTTTTTATAAGGAGTTTATATTATGGCAGAACAACTCTGGAAGGGTCGGTTTTCCAAGGCGGTGGACAGCCGCGTCAACGACTTCAACTCCTCCATCCGCTTCGACCAGCGGATGATCGCGCAGGATATGCGCGGCAGCGGCGTCCATGCCGCCATGCTGGCACGGCAGGGCATCATCTCGGAGCAGGACTGTGCGGATATCCTCAGCGGTCTGGCTTCCATCGCGGACGACCTGTCCAGCGGTGCGCTGACCATTGATCCCGCCGCCGAGGACGTGCACACCTTTGTGGAGCAGACCCTGACCGCCCGTATCGGGGATGCGGGCAAGCGGCTGCACACCGGCCGCAGCCGCAACGATCAGGTGGCGCTGGATATCCGCCTGACTTTGCGGGATTACAGCAAGACTTTGCAGGCTTACATCGTGGAGTTGGTGCGGGTGCTGTGCAAAAAGGCGGCGGAGAACACCGCCTCCGTCATGCCCGGCTACACCCACCTGCAGCGCGCCCAGCCCATCACCTTCGGCCACGCGCTGATGGCCTATGCTTCCATGCTGCTGCGCGACCTTGACCGCTTTGCGGACGCCACCGCCCGCATGGACAGCCAGTGCCCGCTGGGCTCTGGCGCACTGGCAGGCACTACCTACCCGCTGGACCGGGATTTCACCGCTGAAAAGCTGGGCTTTGCCGCCCCCTGCGCCAACAGTCTGGACGGCGTGTCCGACCGTGATTTCTGCATCGAGCTGGCCAGCGCCATCTCCATCTGCATGATGCACCTGTCCCGTCTTTCGGAGGAGATCATCCTGTGGTGCAGCTGGGAGTTCAAATTCATTGAGCTGGACGATGCCTTTACCACCGGCTCGTCCATTATGCCCCAGAAGAAGAACCCGGATGTCACGGAGCTGATCCGCGGCAAGACCGGCCGCGTGTACGGCGACCTGAACACCCTGCTGGTGATGATGAAGGGTCTGCCGCTGGCCTACAACAAGGATATGCAGGAGGACAAGGAAGCCATCTTTGATGCAGTGGATACCTTGGAACTCTGCCTCAAGACCATCACCCCCATGCTGGACACCATGAAGACCCTGCCCGCCAATATGCGCCGCGCCGCCGCAAAGGGCTTTATCAACGCCACCGACTGCGCCGACTACCTGACCAAGAAAGGAATGCCCTTCCGGGATGCCTACAAGCTGACCGGCTGCATGGTGTCGGACTGCATCGCCGCCGACAAAACGCTGGAAGAGCTGACCCTGACCCAGTTCCAGACCTACAGCCCGCTGTTTGAGGCCGATATCTATGATGCCATCGACCTTGTGCACTGCTGCGAGGGACGCACCAGCTACGGCGGGCCCAGCGCCGCCAGCGTAGAAAAGCAGATCGCGCTGGCAACGGCACGGCTGGACGCATGGGAGGAGGAAAACGCATGAAGGTAAAGGTATTTATTGATGGCTCTTCCGGCACCACCGGCCTGCGCATCGCCGACCGTCTGGCAGCCCGCCCGGAGATCGAGCTGCTGTCCATCTCTGCCGAAGGGCGCAAGGACGTGCACGAGCGGGCAAAGGTCATCAATTCTGCCGACCTTGCCTTCCTCTGCCTGCCGGATGCGGCTTCTAAAGAAGTCATGCCCCTGCTGCGCCCGGACGTGAAGGTGCTGGACACCTCCACCGCCTTCCGCACCGATGCCGCATGGGACTACGGCTTCCCGGAGCTGAAGGGACAGAAGGAAAAAATTCAGAACTCTTACCGCGTGGCAGTGCCCGGCTGCTATGCCAGCGGCTTTATCAGCATCGCCCGCCCGCTGGTGGAGCTGGGGCTGGTGCCGCAAAGCTACCCCTTCAGCTGCACCGGCATCTCCGGCTACTCCGGCGGCGGCAAAAAGATGATCGCGGACTACGAAAGCCCCGACCGCCCGGCGCACAGCAAGCTGGATGCGCCCAAAAGCTACGGCCTGAGCCTTGGCCACAAGCACCTGCCGGAGATGCAGAAGATCAGCGGCCTTGCGCACACGCCGATGTTCGTGCCGGTGGTGTGCGACTACTACTGCGGGATGCAGGTGCTGGTGCCGCTGGATCTTACCCTTGCGGGCACTACCGCCGAGGCCGTGGCTGCCGCCCTTGCGGATTACTACAAGGACGCCGCCACCGTGAAGGTGCACGGCCTGAACGAGCCGCTGCCGGAAAACGGCCTGTACTCCAACGCCATGGCGGGCACCGACCGCATGGAACTGTATCTGACCGTGAACGCCGCCGGAGACCAGATGATGCTGGTCTCGCTGTTTGATAATCTGGGCAAAGGCTCCTCCGGTGCCGCCGTCCAGTGCATGAACCTGATGCTGGGTCTGGAAGAGACGAAGGGCTTGGAATAACAATACACCCTCATCCGTCATTGCTGGCGCAATGACACCTTCCCCCGTCTGGGGGAAGGCTTTATAAGAGGGTGCTGATGAAAAAGAATCAGCGTACCCGGCAGAAGTAAAAGGCTTCCCCCGGCCGGGGGAAGCTGTCACCGAAGGTGACTGATGAGGGTGTATGCTGAACGATGGGGGAAGTAAAATGCAGTATAAGGAAGTTGCGGGCGGCATCTGCGCGCCCAAGGGTTTTGCTGCCGCCGGTGTCCATTGCGGCATCCGGGCAAATCACAGCGAAAAATACGATCTGGCACTCATCAAGGCCGAGGTGCGCTGCGCTGCTGCGGGCGTGTACACCACCAACAAGGTCTGCGGTGCGCCCATCAAGGTGGACCGCGCCCATCTGGCCGATGGCTACGCACAGGCCATTGTGGTAAACAGCGGCAACGCCAACACCTGCGCCGCCAACGGCGTGGCGCTGGCTGAGGAGTGCTGTGCACTGGTGGGCAAGGCACTGAACATTGACGAAAAGGACGTTTTGCCCGCCTCCACCGGCGTCATCGGTCAGCCCATGGTCATCGACCCCTTTGCCCGGGGCATCCCGGCGGCAGCGGAAAAACTGGCTGCCACCGCGCAGGGCAGTACAGACGCTGCCACCGCCATCATGACCACCGACACTCATAAAAAAGAATACGCCATCCAGTTCGAACTGGGTGGCAAGGTGTGCACCGTGGGTGCTATCGGCAAGGGCAGCGGCATGATCGCTCCCAACATGGCCACCATGCTGGCGTTCTACACCACCGACGCCGCCGTCTCGCCCGCGCTGCTGGAAAAGGCGCTCAAGACCGTTGTGCCCGGTACCTATAACCAGATGAGCGTGGATCTGGATACCTCCACCAACGATACCCTTATCATCATGGCGTCCGGTCTGGCGGGCAACCCGGAGATCTGCGAAGAGAACGCGGACTACGCCGCCTTTGTGGCAGCGCTGACCGCCATTGCAGAGCATATGTGCGCCGAGCACGCCGGAGACGGCGAGGGCGCCACCCACCTGATCACCTGCGAGGTGACCCACGCACCCGACCTGAAAACCGCCCGCGCCGTCAGCCGCAGCGTGGTCTGCTCCAACCTGTTCAAGGCGGCGGTCTTTGGCCGCGATGCCAACTGGGGACGCATCCTGTGCGCCATCGGCTACACCCCCGGGGACTTCTCCATTGATAAGGTCTGCGTCTGGCTTTCCAGCAAGGCGGGCGAGGTGTATGTGTGCGAGAACGCCGCCTACCACCCGTACAGCGAGGATGAAGCCGCCAAGGTGCTGGCAGAGCACGATATTCTGGTCAAGGTGGATATGGGCACCGGCGAGGCAAGCGCCAAGGCGTGGGGCTGTGACCTGACCTACGACTATGTGAAGATCAACGGCGATTACAGAACCTGACAGGAGCGCGGAACAGATGAAAAACGAAGAAATGGCGCGGCTTTTTTCGGAGGCCACCCCTTATATCCAAAAGTACCATGGCAGAACCATGGTCATCAAGTACGGCGGCAACGCCATGATCAACGAGACCCTGAAAAACGCCGTGATGAACGACCTTGTTACTCTGACGCTGCTGGGCGTGCGGGTGGTGCTGGTGCACGGCGGCGGGCCTGCCATCAACGAGATGCTCAAGAAGGTGGGCGTGGAGAGCCACTTTGCCAACGGTCTGCGGGTGACGGACGATGCCACCATGGAGATCGTGCAGCAGGTGCTGGCCGGTAAGGTGAACAAGGACCTTGTGGCAAAGCTGCGCGGGCGCGGCGTGGGTCTGTGCGGCATGGACGGACAGATGCTCCGCTGCACCGAGCTGGACCCCCAGCTGGGTCATGTGGGCGAGATCGTCCATGTGGATGCGACCCTGATCGAAAGCCTGCTGGACGGCGGCTTTATCCCGGTCATCGCCACCGTGGGCATGGATGACCTCGGGCAGGCGTACAACGTCAACGCGGATACCGCCGCGGCCCAGATCGCCATTGCCCTCAAGGCGGAAAAGCTGGTGTCCATGACCGATATCGCGGGTCTGCTGCGGGATAAGGAGGATGAGACCACCCTTATCCCCGAGGTGGAGGTGACCGAGATCGAGGGCTACAAGTCCGCCGGTATCATTGCGGGCGGCATGATTCCCAAGATCGGCGGCATGGCGGATGCCATCTATCAGGGCGTGCACGAGGCGGTCATCATTGATGGCCGCGTGCCGCACTCCATCCTGCTGGAACTGTTCTCCGACCGCGGCTCCGGTACCCGCTTCTACCGCCGCAGCCACCGCGAATAAAAAGATTGCGCAAGCGAAAAAGCAGTATTATAATAGAAAAAACGCTTCCTCCGGGGGAGCGGCGCATGCGCGGAACTTCTATTCACAGGAGGTACACCTATGGATTCTGAAAAAGTCATCAAGCGGGACAACGAGTACGTCCTGCACACCTATAACCGCAACCCCGTCGTGCTGGAAAAGGGGCACGGGCTGTACGCCGAGGGCCCCGAGGGACAGAAGTATCTGGACTTCACCAGCGGCATCGGGGTGAACAGCCTTGGCTACTGCGACCTTGCATGGGCAGAGGCCGTGTCCCAGCAGGCACACAAATTGCAGCACACCTCCAACCTCTACTATACTGCGCCCTGCGGCAAGCTGGCGAAAAAGCTGTGCAAGCGCACCGGCATGAGCAAAGTTTTCTTCGGCAATTCCGGTGCCGAAGCCAACGAGGGCGCCATCAAGGCCGCCCGCAAGTACAGCGTAGACCATTACGGCAAGGACCGCTACAACGTCATCACGCTGGTCAACAGCTTCCATGGCCGCACCCTTGCCACCCTGACCGCCACCGGGCAGGAGGTGTTCCACAACTACTTCGGCCCCTTCAACGAGGGCTTCCAGTACGTCCCGGCGGGGGATATCGAAGCGCTGCGGGAGCTGGTAGACCGTCACACCTGCGCCGTGATGATGGAACTGATTCAGGGCGAGGGCGGCGTGATGGCGCTGGACCCGGACTATGTACAGGCCGTGCGCGCTTTGTGCGATAAAAAAGACCTTGTGCTCATCGTGGACGAGGTGCAGACCGGCGTAGGCCGCACCGGCACCTTCCTGTGCTGTGAGCACTATAACCTCAAGCCGGACATCGTCACCCTTGCCAAGGGGCTGGGCGGCGGCTTGCCCATCGGCGCGGTGCTGATGAATGAAAAGGTAGCCGAGGGCATGGGCCCCGGCACCCACGGCTCTACCTTTGGCGGCAACCCGGTGGTCTGCGCCGGTGCCAACGTGGTGGTGGACCGTCTGGACCAGAGCTTCCTTGCACAGGTCAGCGAGCGCGCCGTACAGCTGCGCACCGGTCTGGCAAAGCTGCCCCACGTCAAGAACATTTCCGGCATCGGCCTGATGGTGGGCATCGAATTCTTTGATGTGCAGGCTGCGGATGTGCTGGCTGCCTGCCGCGAAAAGGGCCTGCTGGTGCTTACCGCCAAGACCCGGCTGCGTCTGCTGCCGCCGCTGACCGTCTCCGAGCACGAAGTAGACATGGCGCTGGAGGTGCTGGCCGAGGTGCTGGGCACGATGGAGCCGACGACTCCGAAGGAGCAGGCATGAAAAATCTGCTGAAAATGAGCGACCTTTCCCCCGCCGAGCTGACCCACATTCTGGATGTGGCAGACCAGCTGAAAGCGGACTGCAAGGCGGGCCGCACCGAGCCGCTGCTGGCGGGCAAAAGCGTGGCGCTGCTGTTCTCTAAGGCGTCCACCCGTACCCGCACCAGCTTTGAGGTGGGCGTGTACCAGATGGGTGGTCTTGGCAACTACATGAACACCGCCGAATTACAGGCCGGGCGGGGCGAGCCTTTGCGGGACACCGCCCGGGTGCTGGGGCGCTACTACGACTGCGCCGTCTGGCGCACCTACCGCCAGCGGGACTTGGAGGAACTGGCAGAACTTTCCGGCATTCCGGTGATCAACGGCCTGACCGACTACGCCCACCCCTGTCAGGTGCTGGCTGACCTGATGACCATTCGGGAGCGCCGGGGCACGCTGGCAGGGCTGAAGCTCTGCTTTGTGGGCGACGGCAGCAACATGGCAAACAGCCTGATCGTGGGCGGCCTTTTGGCGGGGATGCAGGTGTCCTGCGTCTGTCCCCCGGGCTACCGCCCGTCAGCGGATGTGCTGATGTTTGCCCACAAATACGGCAATGCCTTCTACCTGACCACCGACCCCGCCGAGGGCCTGCGGGATGCGGACATCGTGGCTACCGCCGCATGGAACACCACCGCCCCCGGCACTGCCGAGAGCGAGCAGCGTCTGCGGGATTTTGTGGGCTTCCAGCTCACCGGCCGTCTGCTGGAAAACGCAAAGCCCAACGCGCTGGTGCTGCACTGTCTGCCCGCCCACCGGGGCGAGGAGATCTCCACCGCCCTGTTCGAGCAGCATGCGGACGAGATCTTTGACGAAGCAGAGAACCGTCTGCACGTCCAGAAAGCCGCGCTGGCGGTGCTGCTGGCGGGCAAGTAAAACGGTTTTGAATGCCCGCCGCGTGTGCTTTGGGCATAAAGAGCGGAAAGAATATTTTTATAGCAGTTCCGAAACGCCTGCGGGCGTTTCGGAACTGCTTTTTTATGGGGGAAAGCATACCCCCCCCCGTATCGTGATTTTGCCCATAATTTTGCGCCATTTTTTGGCAGGTGCTGCCCGCAAAAGCGCTTTATTTCCTTGAATTTTGGTGCTATACTCAACTTGGCGTTTTTGTCCGTTCCGGCTGTGCCGTTTGGGGGTATAGCCGGACAAATCAACCGACAAAGGAGAGGATATCATGAAAAAACGCATCGTGAGCATGATACTGGCACTCAGTATGGTGCTCTCCATTCTCCCTGTATCCGCATTTGCAGATGCAGGGGCAGGGCTTTCTTCCGCGGCGACGGAAGAGACCAACAGCATCACTTACAGCTCGGAAAACGAGTATGAGGATGTTGGTACGAACTCTGAAACAAAAAATCAGGTGGTCAAGATCAAGATCGGTACGAACGGTCTACCCAAGGCAGCGTCCGGTACCGGCTGGAGCTTTGACGAAACTACCGGGCTGACCATCACCGGTACCGGCAGTGAAGATACCGAGTACATTCTGGACGGCACGGTCAGCTGCAATGTGACCGTCAAGAATGCTAATAGTTACACGGTTTATCTGCTGGATGGCACTGTCACCGGTACACTTTTGATAGAAGCTGGCAATATGTACGGCGTCTGCGTTCTGGGCGGCAGCTACGCCGATGTGCAGCTGAATCAGGGCACCATTGACGGCGGCACCTACGATAAGCTGACCGAGAACGGCGGCAATGTCCGGGGCGGCTTTTTCCGCGATATCTCCGGCTTGAGCACCGACACGCAGCGGGAGGCACACAAGTTGATCCTGCCGGAGAACTGCACCCTGAACGGACAAAAGGAAACAAAAATCTATATCATCAAGAAGTATAACTATTCCGGTGACGGGAACGATCTGGAGCTGGTGGTGGAAAGCGATACCGGCTGCAATGCGTGGGCGGTAGCCTCTACCAACGGCAGTGTCATGGCTCTGCCCGCAGGCACCACTGACTACCGTTTTACATACGGCGGTATGACAATTGCCACGGTCTCCATCAGTACATACGGCAAAACGCTCTCTGCCAGCTTCAGTGCGCTTCCGCTTTCGGACAATGCCCCCATGGAGCTGGTTCAGATCCTGTCCGTGAACAAGGAACTGCGCTTTACCGGTGAGGGTCTGCCCGACCTGACCGGCATGACCTATGTGGACAGCCTGGACACGGACGCAAAGCTGCACCGTGTTTACATGGGCATCGGCTGGGCTTATAACTGCTACCCCAACGACAGCAGAAATCAGAACATTGTACAGATCCTGGATCAGGGCGGCAGGGAAATCAACTTCAAAGATCTGAGCCCGGCACCCATCAGCTGCGCGGTTCAGGTGACCAATGCCACCATTACCAATGCTGATTTTGGCCAAACAGGCACTCTGGTGCTTACCAGCGGTAAGATCACCGGCGGCACCTATCACAATGCCAACGTCGGCATCAACTCAATCAATGGGAACAGTGCGGTCGAGATCACCGGCGGCACCTTTGATTCCCTGTTCTGCAATGGCTCGTGCTCTATCACCAATGCGGTGATCCAGAGCTGCAATTTCAATACCTATGGCAATAACACCTACACCATTTCGGATACGGTTCTGGGCGAGCTGCCTGACGCCCTTGAGGATGCACTGGCAACCGGGCAGAAGATCAGCAAGCTGGTGGTGCGCAACGGCGGTGTGACTGCGATGAACGGCAGAACCCTGCCTCTTTCCACCAATACCATCTATCTGGTGGGCGCAGGCAGCGCAGAACTTACCCTGAACACCGATGTGCTGAGCATCAACGATGCACCGGTCGAAAACTACAGCGCCAACACCTCTGCCAACGGCAAGGTGCTGCGCATTACCGGCAAGAATGACGGCGCAGAGATCTTTGTGAATAAGTCCACCGATCCAAGCGACCTCAAGCCCCTGCGCATTACCGAAGAGGGTCTGCCCGACCTGACCGGCGTGACCGGTGTGCCGGTGAGCGGCGAGGGCATGACGGCTAACCTCTATGAGGGTCTGGGCTGGAAATACGCCACCATGAAAGAGAACGGAAGGACACGCGCGGCGCTCTACATCACCACCCCGGACGGCAACCCGGTGGATCTTTCTTCGGATACCAGCAACCCCTACCATAAGGCCATTGCCGTGGAGCAGATCACTTTTGCAAATGTGACTGTCACCGGCATCGTGGCAGAGGGCTCTGTTGGTGCGGAGAACACCATCATTCAGGACGGCACCTTCCAGAAGGATGTCTACATGGATGAAAACAGCACCATCGCAGGCGGCACTTTCCAGGATGTCGTCCGCGCTTATGGCAAGATCACTGGCGGCGCATTCAACGCTGAGGTTCAGCTGAACCAGAACAGCGAGGTCACCGGCGGCGTGTTCCACGATGTCCAGCTGCCGAACTATGCCTCGGAGAAAACGGTCATCCGGAATGCCGCGATCCTTGGCAGCCTGAAAATGGACAGCGGCGACGAGGTTGCTGTTTCCAATACGGTGAGCTGCAACTATATTGAAAACAAATACCTTGCCGATGGTCAGCAGCAGAGCAAGCTGATGATCGCAGACGGCACTGTGGATGCTGTCAACGGCAATGCCGTAGCAACAGACGCGGTTTACCTTGTCGGCAATACTGCGGTGACGATCACCTTCAGCAAGGCGGTCACGAATATCAACGGCAAGGCTGTCAGCGCTTATGATGCGAACGCACAGCTTTCCGCAGATGGCAAGACCCTGACCCTGACCGCCAAGAATGACGGCGAGCCCATTGTAGTGAACGTGGCTGCCAGCGGAAAGCTGCCCTTCTCTGCCCTGAAGGAGAGCAACTTTACGGTTAGCGGGACTCCGGAGGACCCGATCATTACCTGCGATCAGGAGGGCGTGGGTAAGTTGAGCCTCGTCTATGTGCGTACCTACGACAACAAGGAGTTCGACCACTTCCCGTCCGAAACCGAGTACGGCAGCTATAAGGTGTACATCCGTGCCGAAGAGGGCACGCTGTACGAGGGCGGTGAACTTCTGGTCGGTGAGGGTACACGGAAGTATCGGCCGACAAGCACGGACTTCCGCTTTGACCTCAAGAACGGTACTGCAAGCTACAACGGCACGAAGTATTTCGGCGATGCGGTTCCGCAGGCTACCCTTAAGTACAGCGCTACAGATGATTGGCTGACCGCTACGGAAAAAGTGCCCACCGAGGCAGGCACCTACTACGTCTGGCTTGATGTGAAGTATGACGATTACTACGACGGCGTCGTTGAACAGCTGCCTGATAGATACACCGTAGCCGGAAAGCTGCCCTTTGAGGGCTTTAAACTGGAGGACTTTAAGCCCAACGCGAATGGGGATGGCACCTTCACGCTGACCAGCCCAGAAGGCGTTGGCAAGAGCACACTTGAGTTCAAGTGCATTACCGGTGTAAACAAAGGCGTGACCTTTATCAACGAGATACCGGATGCGAACAAGTTTGGCCGCTATCAGGGAACCATCATTGCAGAGGAAGGCGAAAAATACAAGGCCGGTTCTATTGTTGTGGGTCAGGACACTGTCCGCTACACGCCCGTAGTTGAGGACTTTGACTATGATGCCACCAAGAACACGGTGGAATACAAAGGCGAAAATTATTACGATGCCGACCCGCAGATGACTCTGCTGTACGGCACCGACCAAAGCGAGACGGTTCCCACCGCCCCCGGCAGCTACGATGTGTACGTCAAGGTGACGGCGGGTAAGAACTACATTGCTGACGCCTACGCCGAGGATTATTACAGAATTTATCAGGTAGGCACCTATGTTGTGCCCGAGCAGACCAAGCCGAAGTATTACTACTACTGGAATGGTCAGGAAGGCAAGGCGCATAATGAGGGCGATAAGATCACCCTTAGCGTTGACAAGCAGGAAGGCAATAACGTTATCTGGAAGATCGAAGGTCTGGCAGAGGATGCGTATACCATCACCGATACCGGCACGCATATCGAACTCCAGTTCTTCATGCCCAGCAATGACGTGCGGGTGACGAACCACTATGAGCCGATCTACTACACCCTGACCGTGGACGGGAAGGAAGAACGCCGTGCATTTGGTAAGGAAGTCACGTTTACCGCACCCGAGAAGGAAGGTCACACCTTCACCGGTTGGGAGGTAGATGGCGTGCCCGAGGGTACGGACACCAGCAAGGCGACTATCACCTTCACGATGCCCGCAAACGATGTCACGCTGACCCCGCAGTACAAGAAGAACACCTACACCCTGACCGTGGATGGGAAGGACGAACCGCGTGTCTTTGATGAGGACGTTACGGTTATTGCACAGCCGGTGGAAGGCAAGACCTTCACCGGCTGGAAAGTGACCGGTCTGCCCACTGACGTGGACACCAGCAAGGCGACCATTACCTTCAAGATGCCCGCAAACAAGGTTACGCTGAAGGCTTAGTATATCGATAATGCTCCCTAGACCTATGATCTCAAGGTCACCGATGCAAAGGTCACCCTGAAGGACGGCGGCGCTGTTGCCGACCTGACGGCTGTGCCTGTGGGTACAGAGCTCGTTGCTACCGCACCCGAGAAGGCGGGCTACACCTTCGACAGTTGGGAGAAGGAAGGCCTGCCCGCTGATGCAAACATTGACGGTGCAACCATTGCCTTCAAGATGCCCGCAAACAAGGTCACGCTGAACGCGAAGTATATCGCAAATGCTCCCAAGACCTATGAACTCAAGGTCACCGATGCAAAGGTCACCCTGAAGGACGGCGGCGCTGTTGCCGACCTGACGGCTGTGCCTGTGGGTACAGAGCTCAAGGCCACCGCAGACGAGGACACCGAGACCAGCGTGTTCAAGAACTGGAGCTGCACCGGTCTGGAGCTGACCGAGGAGCAGCGCACCGCACGCGTGGTGTACTTCACCATGCCCGACCATGATGTGAATCTGGTGGCGGAGTTCGTTACTCCTACTAAGCCCGATCCCGCGCCCGAGAACTATAAGCTTATTGTTTCCTATGCAAAGGTCACCCTGAAGGATGGCAGCGCTGTTGCCGACCTGAAGGCTGTGCCCATGGGTACAGAGCTCAAGGCCACCGCAGACGAGGACACCGAGACCAGCGTGTTCAAGAACTGGAGCTGCACCGGTCTGGAGCTGACCGAGGAGCAGCGCACCGCACGCGTGGTGTACTTCACCATGCCCGACCATGATGTGGAACTGACTGCTGTGTTCGAAGTTCCTGCTACTCCCAATCCTAAGCCGGACCCGAACCCCGATCCCACCCCCGCACCCGGCGGTGACAGTGACGGCGGCGGTGCAGCCATTGTGGCAGTAGCCGCTGTGGGCGGCGCAGCCATTGGCGCAGGCGCCTACATTGTTGGCACTACCGCCTACCTGAAGAGCGTCCTGCCCGAGGGTATGGCCATCCCCGCTAACCGCCAGCAGCTGGCAGTTGCACTGTGGACCGCCGCAGGCAAGCCCGCAACCCAGAGCACTGCACTGTTCAACGATGTGGCAGCAGATGCCGCAGAGCTGCAGGCTATCCGCTGGGTCGTGGATACCGGCCTGATGTCCGCACAGGACGGCAGCTTCAAGCCCGGCAGCCGCGTGGGCCGCATGGAAGTGATCCGCACTTGGAAGACTTACCAGCAGCGCGGCTAAAACCGCTGCCCCTTAACCCCTTATAACCCCGCAGGGACTGCTGCACAGCGCTGTGCGGCAGTCCCTTTTTTGCGTCCCAAAAGGGTGCGCAAGGGCTTTTTTGGGGCTTTTCAGGGCGATTCGATGCATTTCAGGGGCCATTCACGCAGAATTGCTCTACTTTTGCCGCCGTTCGTGGTATACTACAGGCACAGAGCAGTGCTCTGTTCAATATGCCATTCCCGTAATTCCTATAGAGCAGAAAACCGCCCGGTAACCGCAAACCGGGCGGTTTTCTGTTTTTTGCGGGTGCGTGTGGTGCACCGGGTCGTTTCAGCGCATTTGCGGGGCGATTCGTGCCCAAAACCGTCCAAAGCGGGCAAAACGTGGTACACTGGGTACAACAAAAGCGCCCGGCTTGGAGGGCGCTTGAGAAGGAGAGAATCTTATGCAAAAACGGCTCATCAGCATGGTTCTGGCGCTGAGCATGGCACTGACCGCAATGCCGCTGCCCGCCCTTGCCCAGAGCGCCCTGCCCGACACCGCCAAGGCAGCCCGCTGGGCTGTGGAAGCCGGGCTGCTGCCCGACATGGGCGCGGGCGTCTTTACGCCCGGCAAGCGTGTGACCAAGGTACAGGTCATCCGCGCATGGAACCGGCTGAAAAAGCTGGGTCTGGCGAAATAACAATTGCCATCTCCCGATCGATCCTTTCCAATAAGCGCAGCAAGGCCGTCCGGCGAATGCCGGACGGCCTTGCTGCGTTGTGTAGGAGGGGATTCCCCGCAGCGCCGCCGCTTCCGCAGGAAGCAGGCGCTGTAAATGCCGTTTGCCATTACGACCCCACCCGTGAAAATGGGATAGCGGAGCGTCCGCAGACGCTCCGCTATCCCGAAAATTAAAATAATTCTTCCGCTGAATATGCCCAAAGCGCAGCGGAGGGCATTTCAAATCGTCTCCACCCCGGGGCACCCGGCGGCGCGCCATGCGGCGCACAGTACCTCTTTTTCCGGCTTGGAAAGCTTTTTCAGGGCGGCTTCCCGGCGCAGGGCGGCGCGCTTGTCCGCGCAGCGCTCCAGATAGGCAAAGCCTACCGCGCCGTGGGCGCGGGTGTAGCGGGCACCTTTGCCGCTCTGGTGCGCCTTCAGCCGGGCGGCGGGGTGGTTCGTCCAACCGGTGTACAGCTGCCCGCCGGTGCAGCGCACCATGTAGACGTAGGCGGCGTCAGGCAAGACGTCCATTGTTTTTCAGCACCTGACGGCAGGCTGCAAGGGCGGTCTCCTTGTCCTTGGCGGTGATGAGGAAGCGGCTGGCGTGGCAGAAGCTGATGCCCGGGATGCCGCTCTTCTGTTCGATGACCTCCTGCGGCTGCCCCGCCCAAGACTGGGGAAAGGGCAGCTTGGACTTTTTGGTCTTGTGGTCGGTGACGCACTGGGCGCTCCACC
>ENA-UOJD01001208-UOJD01001208.1-human-gut-metagenome-genome-assembly--contig:-P48-NODE-1208-length-28239-cov-5.257345_pt1 | contig 28239 bp, 27 predicted proteins | sample MGYA00242342_ERZ723889 | MGnify/ENA metagenome assembly ERZ723889
CTGACGATACAAAAATTTATTATTTTTTATTGTCCTCTTGACGGGGAGCATACCATTCCAACCGTCATGGTGTTTATTTTTTGTAATATTCATGACTCACCGATGAGTCCTGCGCGAAATTCGGTTCTGCTGTGCAGACCTGTTTCTTATTCAAATTTCTGCACTTCTATAAAGCCCTGTTGAAATCATCCACCACATCCATTGTACCCACAATCTACCGCTACTTATCTAATCCAAAAAGTGCCGCACCCAAGGCACCCACAATCTCCGGTTCCTTGCAGATAAAGAGTTTGCTTCCAAGCTTTTCCTCCACTGCTTTGACAACACCGGGATTTTTGGCAACACCGCCGGTCATCATAAATGTCTCATTTAATCCGACACGTTTCAACAAGGAATAAGATTTATTGGCAATGGCTTTATGCAGGCCATGTGCGATATCCGCTTTTTCTTTATTTAAAGCAATCAGAGAAATAACTTCCGATTCCGCAAAGACAGAGCACATGCTGCTGATATCAATATCTTCCTTCCATTTCAGGGATTCCGGTCCCATTTCACTGATATCCATTTCCAGAGTTCTTGCCATCATCTCAAGGAAACGGCCTGTACCGGCAGCGCATTTATCATTCATAACAAAATCCACCACTTCGCCGTTTTCATTCAACCGAATGGCCTTGCTGTCCTGGCCGCCAATATCGAGAATCGTCCGCACATCCGGATTAAAATAGTGTGCGCCCCGTCCGTGACAGCTGATTTCTGTCACATTTTCATCCGCAAAAGGAATGCTGACACGACCATAACCTGTGGACACGATCAGAGAAATATCTTCCCGCTTTAATCCAGCTCTCTCAAGAATTTCCGCCAGAATCCTTTCCGCACTCTCGCCGCTTTTTGCCCCGGTACGGACAACGTCAAAAGCAACGATTTCTTTATTTTCATTCAAAATAACAGCATTGGTTGATGTCGAACCGCTGTCAATACCAAGTACATACATTTTTCCATCCTCCGCTTTTTTCAGACTCTTTTTGCCAATAGAGGCGCCCTTCGCAATTTTCAGAGATTCAATAAAAGCCTCCACTCTCGTTCGAATCTGACCCTCACACTGCTTTGTGGCATCCGTTTCCACCATCAGAAGCGGGATATCCAACCGCTGCTTCAGATTCGTGTATTCATAGGCATAATTGTCACAAAACTGCACTGTATGATAAAGAATACCGTCCAGACGGTCCTTGAAGCCTTCCATATAATTCTCTCTGTTGACCGCCTTTACCATGCGAAGACAAGGCACCTGATTTAACAACTGCCACGCATAAGCCTGCAGCAGATTGTCCGGTTCTACATGAAATTCCCGCTTAAGACCTGTACAGGTCATATCAAACAAAATATCCACGCCTCTGTTTTCCAACAGATCAATAATGCCCTTACTGCACCTGGCCCCCATCAGACCGATATGCACGGAAGCCTTATTTTTCGGTGCGGTTCGAAGGTTCTGCCCTGCCTCACGGCGTTTCAGCAATTGCTTTAACACTGACTCATCAAAAGTTTTCCCCGAAAAAGCTTCATAGGCATGCACCATATCCAGAATATTTTTGCGGTACATCTCTGTAGAAAAATCATTTACTTTTCTCGGCACATCCAACAGATATAGGAATTTATCCGGGCACTGCTGTTTCAGCACATCGTACAGACGTCGGATGCTGTCACAGCATGTGGTGAGCACAACTCCTTCATAATCCCCGGCCAGCACATCCTCCAGCACTGACTTGGTAAATGAGCAGATATTCGGATGCATCAATGTATCTGCCTGATTGAAATTGGTCACTTCCGGCTGAATTCGTCTGATTTCGACACCCATGGCCTCAAAAACTTCCACCGGTGTATATTTACATACATATCCAATCATCAGTCCTTGTCCTCCTCAATATTGTCAATCAACTCCAGAAATGCCTGCAGACGCGTCTTGATCTGTCCGTCATGACTGTTTCTTCGATCCAGGGCATCTCCGTCAAGAATCAGCATCGGTACATTTTCCTCACGCATGGCTTCCTTTAAAAGCATCACGCCGCCGGAGGACTGCTTGCAGCCCCAGTGGCAGAAATGAATCACCGCATCCGACTGAAATTCTTTGACAAGATGACGTATCATCTCAACCTTTCTCTCATACGGGCCATTATAAATATTCAAAATCATCTTTTTTGCCAGTGCTTCCAGAGGATGTGCCGCATCCAACGGTTCCATGTAATCCAGATTCAGATCACAGGCCTGAATGTAGTATTTCTCCTGATAATTCATATATTGCTGTAAAGTTTCCTGATAGTAAGGCATCAGATGTACCCACAAAATGCCTTTTCCATCAAATTCCGGATAAGTTTTGACATCCTCAGCCAGACATTTAAAGAAATCCAATGTTTCCTGAGTGCCGATATTCAAATGTGAGGCAAACAGCATATACAGATCCAATGTCATGGTATTTGGATAATATCTGTGCTTCTGTTCTTTCAAAAAGGCTTTGTAATATTCTTTTGATTCATTTTCACGTTGGATTGCCGCCTGAAGCTCATTCATATCCAGCGTCTGCCCGGTTTTTGTCTCCAGCAATTCAATCAGCTCCTGAAGCTGTCCCACCACATAACGCTCTGCTTCCGGTGAGTAAGTATTCGGAATATCCAGCACATAGCTTTCCACCTGATGTTTCTGCTCCATATGCCGAAATGTGTTGATATTGCCGTCGCAGATCATAGAAGTAGTCACTGACATAGCCGCCTTTGGCAAGACACCGGAATCCACACCACCGATAAAATTCTTATGATAAGAACAAAGTGTAGAAGCGATGCCCTCATTCTGTGCATAATCAATCAGATAATCCTCTATTTTAAAGCCAGACATAAAAGAAGACAAACACTCCATAGACACACACTGCAGACCAAAGCATTGCATAATCTCCACCGGGGCAAAAATATTCGTCCAACAGGATTTCTCCGGATGATCCAGCGCCTTCAGCACACTTTCCATAGCTAAATGTGTCAGCATCCGGAAAGCTTTCGGCATCTCTTTATTCGGAAGCAGTTTGGTTCTGGCATTCTCCGCACGCAGTCCCAGCCGAATCATAGAGCGAGCACGTTCAGGCTTTACACCTGCTTTATCCTTGATCAATTCGCCATATTTTTTAACGTAATCCATACAAACTCCTTTGATATTAAAAGTAAAAATACTTTTCATATGGTAGCATGTTCACTAAGTAAAGTCAATGGTGCAAAAAGGTACCCATGATTCGCTTTTTCGCAAATCACAGGCACCCTGTCACTTTTATATATTCTGTTGAATCTACACGATTAAGCCGCTTTTTCCTCAATAAGTGCTGCAATGGCTTCTTCCAGTGTACCGCCTTCAATTTCCAACGGAACCCCCGGTGTCGTCGTCATGCTGATGCCGCAACCTTTTTTCTGAAGCCACTGACAATCTCTCTCAAGTCTATCCACATCCAGTGCCAGAATATCCAGAACCATCCTTGCCTTATTCCCTTCTGTCTCAACATAATCCGTATATTCTGCCTGTTTCACTTCAACACTTTCGCCTGTTGTCACATCGAGCTTCATGCCGGAATAAACAGGTATCATCTTCACATTCTCACACTCACTGAGCATCCTTCTGTACTCTCTCTCCGACTTCCTCAATTCATCTGTCTGGGCTCTGAACTTCTTCAGCGTCTCCATATCATCCAGATTATTGTATCTGTCATCTTGTGTTCTCTTGTGGATTTCTTCCCTTGCAACCTTCAAATTCATCTTGATTGATCTTGCTCTAATCTCATCTCTGTAAAGCTGCTTCAAATACTCCGGCTTTGTGATGAATAAAATAGAATTGCCGTCGATGAAAATACTATCCAGTGTATTCTGACCTGTTAACATATTGTTCACTGCTATATTCTGTAAATTGACTTTAATCATAATCGTACCTCCCGCATTTACTACATTGTGATTTTTATTCAGTAGATATTGCATAGAAGTAATGGCCGTTACTTATGTATCTTTTTCTGTACAATCATTATAGCACGATTCCAAATACACGGAACACCTGATTTACCCAAATCATACACGACCCTTAAAATGTCTATTGTTGACACTCCGTCAGACAATGTATTCAAATAAATACAATTTATTTTAATTTTTCTTTCTCTACAACTTCACATATCGCTGTAAATCCAATATAAATAAGTCAAGTTATCGTTTCATATGTTACATTCTTCCTCGATAAAATTTTACCACTTGTGTCTAAAAAAAAGACGTTCTGCAAATTTTGTAACAAATACGGCTTGTGATACCTTTATTTTGAACAATCGTTTCCGAACATGAAAAAAGCACCGCCCCCGCAGCTCCTATGTCTGCAAAAACAGTGCTTTTGATGCGCCTTCAGGGGCTCGAACCCTGGACACCCTGATTAAGAGTCAGGTGCTCTACCAACTGAGCTAAAAGCGCTTACCCATCGTCCGAAGTGATTACCTCAGCGACGCTATTAATCTTACCGCATAAATCATGTTTTGTCAACATGTTTTTTTAAATTTTTTTAATTTTTTTCAAATAAAGTTTTCAATCTGTTTTTAGTAAAAATTTAACTTTTCATCTTGTATTTAGGTCACCATAACGCATATAATAAAAACAGTATCTTTTGATGGCCAAACCAATCCGTCCCGATGGCTGGCCCTGCATTTTACCGGAGGCGAAATACACACTATGACTTTACCTGAACACACCCAGAAGCCCTCTTCTAATTCCAGCCAAAATTCCGGCAGGAAAAAGAAGTTTGAATCTAATAATAAATATTTTTCCATATGTACGTATGCTGTAGCCACATTCACCATCTGCCTGATTATTTTTAAGTTTATCAATAACTGGCGGGATGCCCAGAAATACACAGCTTCTATTTTATCAACGCTGTCACCTTTTCTGATCGCGTTTTTGATCGCCTATTTTATCAATCCGCTGGTCAACAGGATTGATAAGCTTCTTTTCAGCAGGTCACAAAACGAGAAATTTGCCAAATTACATAAATTTCTTTCGCTCCTGCTGGCTTATGTCATTGTCATCGGCTTTATTGCCCTTGTTCTGACTTTTGTGATTCCCCAGATTGTTGAAAGTATTATGCAGCTGATCATGCAGTCTTCCTCTCTGTATGACACCATCATGAACGGTTTGAATTCTCTGAATGAGCGCTATCCGAATATTGACTTTGCATATATCATTGATACGATCAATAATGCCCTCCCGAATGCAATCAGTTCCGTCCAGACAGTGATGACTGACATCGTTCCTATGATCTATAATGCCGGCAGATCCATTATCAGCTGGATCATCAATATCATTCTGGCTTTTGTGATTTCATGTTACCTGATGTCCAGCAAGAAGTGCATTATCCATGGCATGAAACGTATTATTTATGCATTCTTTGACCAGAAGACCGCCTACAAGGTCATTTTTACCATCAAAGAATGCAACCGGATATTTGGTCAGTATATCATTGGCAAGGCTCTGGATTCCCTTATTATCGGCATTATCTGCTTTGTTCTCATGTGCATTCTCAAACTGCAGTATGCCCTGCTCATCAGCATTGTTGTCGGTATCACCAACATGATTCCTTATTTTGGGCCTTTTATCGGAGCTATTCCGGGGCTTATCATTTTACTGATCATCTCCCCAAAACAGGCTTTAATCTTCCTGATTCTGATCCTTCTGCTTCAGCAGTTTGACGGAACCATCCTTGGTCCAAAGATTCTCGGAGACTCCACAGGTCTTTCACCGATATGGATCATCTTCGCCATTACCGTAGGAGGGGCCACAGGCGGTGTCATCGGTATGTTCTTAGGTGTCCCGATCACTGCCGTTTTAGTTTACCTGATGAATCATATTTTTGATTACATGCTCTACAAAAAGCACCTGCGGTCTGATCTGACCAATGTAGAGATTCCTGACATCAACCCTGAGAATGTCTTTATTCCAAAGGATTTCTCAGACCGGAAGGATTCATCTGAAGATATCACTTCAAACAGTCCGGAGGACCCGCAGCAGCATTAATTGAAACCGAACACCAAAGAAGCAGTAAAGACCGAGGAAATCACCTTAATCTTTACTGCTTCTTTTATTTTGCCATTCTGTTTTTAACAGGCATACCGCATCTTTATTCTTATCTTCCAGTCATCAGTCGTATCAGCCGCTGAAATTTTTTCAAGAAAATAGTACAACGTACGCATTTCATAGGCTTCCAGCTCACAGCCGCCGTATACGGCCTTCTCCAGAATGCTGCAGACACGGGCATAATCCCCCGGCTGCGCCCATTCAAACCGTTCTGCCAGGCACTGATCCGTCTTCTCTGTTTTCCATCCAAGTCTTGCCTCAATGCCTCGGAAATTCATCATCAAAAAGATTCTTTTTTCAATTGCCTTAGAAGACTGTCCGCCCCTCTGCCCGCCTGCTGTCAACAGCGGATCTGCTCGGTTCGGATTATCCTCCACTGCTGCTGTCTTCCTGATCACATTAGAAGTACTGATCAGCTTCCTGAGTGTTACAGTGTCATAATAATAGCCCGGCGTAACCTCAACAGGCAGCCATCCGATGCCGTCAAAATATATTTCCACCCACGCATGGGCATTCAATCCGGTTACTGCAACGCTGCCATCCTCGCTTTTTTGAAAATCTGTATCCGATACATAATATCCCTCCGCATATCTGGCAGGAACACCATGTGTACGCAGTGCTTCTACCGCTGCAGATGCATATAAAACAGCATTTCCTTCATGCGACTGTGTCAGAAACCACAAGATCGGATCTTCTCCCTGGGGAGGTTTCTTCGGTTCATAAGTATAAAAAACCGTCCCTTCCAGTTTATTCCTGATCTGACAGACCGCACTGTAAATGCCATCATTCGTCTCATCATAATCATCCCAGAATATATGCTGTACTGTTTCTGCCAGATCAGCATCAACTGTCAGATAATGATCATACACAAATTCCCTGTAAACGGCCTCAGCCTGCACGTACTGTTCCTGAGCCTCATTTTGAGGATCGCTGACCCAGTTCTGTGCAATCATCAATTCTGACGGCTTTGCATTGGAGATTTCATCCAATGTATAATGTCTTGCCCCGACAATTCCTTTACTGATCATCTCCGCATCTTTTTTGTACTTTGCATGTCTGCCCTTTGCCTGATATAAGGATGCCGGCGCATAAACCGGATAGCGATAGGCACCTGCCACATTCATCTGCAACTCATTGGTTTCCGGTATATCTTCCTGCTCCGCATCAGAAAGTGCATAATACTCCGCCGCCTGTGTCAGCGGGTGAAAATTCAATTTTGCCAGCCATTTGAGCATACCGGAATATTCTCCGCTATAATCTGCATTGGACAAAGGTTTCCAACACCCGTCTATATATCGTCCGCCTGAATAGCCTTTGAGATAAAGATTTTTTTCTGCTCACTGGTCACCGTAAACATCTCATTCTCATTCGCCTTAAGCTGGTCAGCTTCATCCACATGCCCTTCCGGCAACATCGGCTGTCCGTAACGCATATTGCTTAGACTCAATTTCAACGCACTCTTCGACTTTGCTATGGAAAGCATATCTTCCTGAGGAACAGCCACTGCACATATCACCAGCACTGCTGTCAGTCCTGCCACCCACAAAAGACCGCGATGGGTCATCTCCGTCCGTTGGTTTGAAATATACACAGCCACCACCGGCACAAACAAACCAATACAGGCAGCCGGTGAAAATGCACTGCTGAACAGCTGTACCATCACCCACAGGATGCAGTACAATGCACAAAACCCGTATTTACGCAATGTAATCAGAAAATAGGTCACTTCCCCACACAATAGGGCAATAACAACAGTTGAAGCCCACAAATCATGCTGGACAATATTTCCCGAAAGTAATGCAATACTGTCTTCATGCACTTTATTCCATTGTGTGATCATCAAATTAATCCACGCTTTCAATCCCTCAAAGCAGCCACGAAAACCGGTGAGCACAAAAGCTGCAGGCCATGGAGCCAGAAGAATCAGCACACTTAATTGATACTTATCCTTTAATCGATGCGCCAGCATCGAACAAACAATTCCCGCTGTCGATCCAGCATCTTCCACAATACTGAGTACTGTGACACCTATTCTCTGAGCCAGACTGACAATTTTATCTTCAGGCTGATCTGATTCCGGCATTGACGCCTCTTCCGTTTCACTTTCTGACATTGATGTTTCATCTGTTTCCTTCGATTTCTCGGTTTCTTCCGGCACATCTTCTGAATTCTGTACTTCAAGGCACCACAGGACGGCCGTCTCTGAAGCTTCCGCCAAACCAAGCATCAACCTCAGACGATTTTCCACAGGCATCAGGATCTTGGCCGCTGTTTCCTGTTTCTCCTGATCTGTGAGGCTTGTATCAAGGCTCTGCATCAGCTCATCCAGATCCTTGTAACCCGCCGGCGGATATTCCCATGTCTCCCAGTCAATATGATTTAACTGAATATCCTGCCACATCTCAAGATAAGCAGAAGAACTTGGAGTACCTGCATAACCGGCAAAAAGACTCATCACCTATGTAAATATGCGTATCCAGATAAATATCACCGCTGATATCCGAATCCATAAAAGCACCGCCATCCAACGCCCATAAACCAGTGACTTCATCCAGATTCAGCGTATAGCTTCCGGAAGGCGATTTCGTATCCGCCATGGCATATTTGTAGATTTCCTGCGTCTGTGCCGGCAGCTGCACCTGATCATCTACTTCTGTGCCAGCACGCAGCGCCAGCCATGGTTCACCGTCACTATCAAGCCCATACAGCATCTTTCCGCGCTCATCAATAGACTCTAACGAAAATCCTGCAACCCCTGATTCCTCTGTGAATTGAATACCATTGGATGCGTAGCCTTCCGCATTGGTAGGTACAAAGAAATATCGGCTTGAGCTCAAAGCATTCGCATTCGAATCTGAGATATCCGGATTATAATCATCCTGCATGATGCCTTCCATGGCATTGGAAACAACAAATCTCAAGGCCCCGCAGCCATCCCATGCTCTGTTGCCGATGACAATACGCTCCTTCGTATCAATCAATACTCCCTGCAGTCCGCTGCAATTGACAAAAGCCTGATAACCGATCGTATCAACACTTTCCGGAAGCGTGACCCATTTCAGGGACTGACAATTTGCAAAAGCACCATCTCCGATAGATGTAATCGTCACAGCTGAACCATCCATCGCTGTCAATGTGCCATCATAACTCTCTGCATCCTGAGGTGCCGTGATCAGCACAGCATCCCCGCCGTCTTTGTTTTCTGCATAATAATAGCCTTCCCTTGACTTACTGAGCAGTTTTACTTCCATATCATCTGCTCCGCTGGCCTGTTCCAGTTACATCTCTGCAGACAAATACTGTTCCATGGTATAACAGAAAATCATCTTTACCTGACTGTCTGCGAAACAATTCTCATCCAGATTAACAACATCCCCACTCTCCGGCATGGTCACCGAACTGCGCTTTCTGGCACACAGTGCCTTTTTATATAATAGGGAATTCCAACGAATTTTCCTATTACATAAAAAAACAGGGTTTACACCCTGTTTTTTACTGTCTATAACACTTTATTGCTTTATTCAGGCAACTGATTTCTTCATCCGTCAGATTCCAGTTCAATCCGGCACAGTTCTCCTCAACCTTACGGCGGCTCTGGGCCCCGGCAATACAGGATGAGATAAATTCCTGCTGCAATGTCCAGTTGACTGCTATCTGTGCCAAAGGAACATTTCTCTCAGCAGCAATAGCATCCATCACCTTCAGCAATTCCATCACCTTCGAAAAAAGAGGTTCTCTGAAATACGGATAAAAGCGGTTTCTATTGTCCGTCTCACCAAATGTCCGGATTTTCCGATAACTGCCTGTCAGAATACCTCCTCCCAGTGTACCGTAAGTCATGACTCCCATTCCCCGGTCAGCAGCCCATCGGATGGTTTCCTCATTATCACCATCTAACATAGAATACTGCGGCTGATAAGCTTCAATCTCACAATACTTCGATGCTTCTTCTATCTGCTCCTTTGTAAAATTGGAAACGCCGGCATGAAGAATCTTACCTTCTTTTTTCAACTGTGCCACCGTACCGATGGTTTCCTCCATAGATACATTCGGATCCGGCCAATGGACAAGATAGAGATCGATATAATCTGTCTGCAGATTTTTCAATGATTCCTCACACTGCCTGCGGATTAATGATTCGGAACCGCAGCGGATATACTTTCCATCCACATACTTATTGCCGCATTTTGTCGCGATCACCACATCCTTACGAGCACCCAGATGATGCAGTGTCTCACCGATATACTGTTCTGCTTTACCCGCATTATAAGCCGGTGCAGTATCAATAAAATTAATCCCGCAGTCAAGAGCCGCCTTAATGGCATCCATTCGCTCCTCATCTGAATAAGCATCCCATCCGGCCCCTCCGATTCCCCATGTACCAAGACAAATCTGTGAGACTTCCAGTCCCGTTTTTCCGAATTTCTTATATCGCATGATTTTCCTCTCTTTCAATTTTCTCTGATTCATTGCCGCTGCTATTTACAAACAGGATGAAGAACTCCGCCCGTTTAGATATAGGTACATTATACCATATTTTCATTGATTTCTGCTTTTTTCTATTGATCCAGTCCAAAATAACTGAGCAGTCCCTCATAAATGCCTCTGGCAAATTCCGGCTGCATGGTTTCAAGTTTCTCTGCATCCCCGGCATTGGTCACATAAGCCAGCTCCACCAGCACCGCAGGCATATTGGTTCTTCTCAAAACATAAAGAGATGGATTCACTCTCACCCCGTTATCTCTGGTTCCCACAACATTAACAATCGCACTTAATATGTGTTGTGCAAGATAGTAGGACTGGGTATATTTTCTGTATACATAAACCTCCGTACCGTTGACAACAGGATCTGTATTGGCATTGGCATGGATACTGATAAAATAATCCGCCGGCCATGCATTGGCCGCCCTCACTCTGGCAGCCAGACTTGTTGTATTGCTTGTTCCCAGCCGTTCTTCTGGTGTGTTCCGTGACAGACGGACTTCAAACCGGTCATCTGCCCGCAAAAGCTCTGCCAGTTCTTTTCCCACTTGATAGGTAATATCCTGTTCTTTTAACCCGAAACCTTCCGCACCGGTATTTGGTCCGGATGGATTATGTCCCTGATCAATAAATATTTTAATGGCCATCTATTATACCCGCTATTCTAAATTCATATATCAGCATATGCTGCAGAACATCTTTATGTGCATTGACAGCGGACACTGTGAATGTTACTCTAAACATCAGGAGAAATTTTTTAGAAATATTCAGAAAAAGGGGGGTTACCAGATGAGTAATTTTATGTTCAGCCTGAATGCAACGCTGCCGGTTTTCCTGGTCATCGTTCTGGGCTGGTTTTTAATGCAGAAAAAAATGTTTAACGACAACTTTGTTGATATCATCAACAAGTTTGTTTTCAAAGTGTCACTGCCTGTCCTGTTGTTTAAAGATATTGCCACCACACCCATCAAAGATGCCTTTGATCCGAAATTTGTTATTTTTTGTATGGTTGGCACCACTATCATGTTTATGGGCATCTGGGCACTGACAACCATTTTTATGAAAGATAAATCAATGGTTGGTGCTTTCACCCAGGCATCTGCCCGGGGCAGTGCCGCTGTTCTAGGAATTGCCTTTGTCCAGAATATCTACGGCAATTCCGGTATGACACCGTTAATGATTGTATCTGCCGTTCCGCTATACAATATTTATTCTGTGATCATTCTGACATTTTGTGCCAATGACCAGGATCACTCCGACCGGGCAGCCACTATCAAGCGTGCCTTCAAAAATATTCTGACCAATCCGATCATCCTCGGTATTGCTGCAGGTGTACCATTTTCTCTGCTGAATATTGAGCTGCCTCCTCTGGTCTTAAAAACGGTGACCAATGTTGCACAGACAGCCACACCAATGGCACTTCTTGCCGTGGGTGCCGGTTTTGAAGGGCGCAAAGCCATCAAGAAAATCAAACCAACGATGATTGCCACGTTCATCAAACTGATCGCCCTGCCTGCCATTTATTTTCCATTTGCTATTGCCATGGGATTTCGTGAAAGTGCACTGGTAGCTATCCTCATCATGGTTGGCTCCCCCACAACGGTTACCTGCTATATCATGGCCAAAAATATGGGAAATGATGATGTTTTGTCCTCCAGTATCATTGTTATGGCAACCCTGTTGTCATCCGTCACACTGACTTTCTGGATCTTCCTTTTGAGAAGCATGGGACTGATCTGATTTGAAAATTTTTCCATACATATAAGGAACAACCTCTGCGCACAATAGCTACGTAAGCATTGTAATGATTGCTTTGTCATATTTCATCTGTAATATTTTAAACAAAGTTTTCATTACATGTCATTTTGCACAGGAGGTCACAATATGGACGAATTATCAGTATTAGATCTGCAAAATCTCCGCCATCTCATCGGTGGCTATGAAACCACTCATAAGAAAATGATGGAATATGCATCCGGCGCTTCTGATCCTCAGATCAGGCAGTTTTTCCAGAAATCTGCCCAGTCAGCCATGCAGAACAAACAGCAGCTCATGCAGTTTATCCATTAAGGGAGGTTTTTGAAAATGATCGATGAAAAAACAATGGTTGCCGACACACTGGCCGGCATCAACGGTGAATTAACACGTTTTGGAGAAATGATCCCTCAGACCGAGAACAAACAGCTGAAGCAGACATTAAAACAACTGAGAAATGCCTGCGAAACTTCCCAGGAAGAAATCTACCAGCTGGCCCGGGCCCATCAGTACTATGTCCCGGCCGAAAAAGCCAGTGTTCAGGAAGTTCAGCATGTAAAAAACATTTTAACCCAGGGATAAATTAATTTACCCTCTCAAACAAAACACCGCAGATCCGGTTCATCACCGGCTGCGGTGTTTTTCTCTTTTATTCATATCGTATTGCTGTTTCAAGGCATATCATTTATCTGCTATCTTCAATTGACAGCGGACGAATATCAATCCGATTATCGTTCATTGTCGTTGCCGCACCAATATCGGACAAACGCCCATGGGTCAATGTATTAAATCCACAGCCATTTTGTGTCTGATGGCTGGCAAACACACCTTCCGACACAGCATTTCCGACAGCTACACGCTGATCTATACAAGCCGTAAACTGCACTTCCCCCAGCTCATTAAATGCGATGACAGACATACCATCCTCAATCTTCCTTACTTTTGCATCTTCCGGATTCAGCCAGAGGGTCATGCCTTTCCTGGATGTCATCAGCTGTTCCCTGTCAAGGAAGGTTGAATTAAGACTCCACACACTTGGAGCGGCCACCAAGTGCAGCGGCCAATCCTGACATTTCGCACTGTAATCTGCTGTATAATGCGGCATCGGTTCCGCCAGCTTCTCATTGACAATCATCATTTTGCCTGTTTCTGTTCCAAAAGCCAGATGATCCGAAAACGGCAGCACAACCGAACCACCCTGCCGAAGAGTTTCCTTCGCCTCATCGGAAGTCTCCGCAATTGCCTTCGTCGGATGACTCAGCAAAATATCCAGCATCTCATCCTCAGACCTGTCAAAATAATCCTCCGAATAACCCATCCCCTTTGCCAGAAGACAAAACGTATCCCAGTTGCTCTTGCATTCTCCCGGTGTATCCACAAGCTTTCGTCCCGTGCCAAGGGTACAATAGCCGTAAGCCCGATAAATATCTGTCTGCTCCACAGAAAAGGTTGCCGGAAGCAGAATATCCGCATATCTGGCTGTGTCTGTCATAAACCGTTCATGAACGACTGTAAATAAATCTTCCCGTTCAAGACCTTTCAGGATCAGCTGCTGGTCACTGACGGTATTGGCCGGATTGCAACCATAGACATAAAATCCGCGAACAGCCTCTTTCCCTTCCATGGCAAGTGCCTGTCCAATCTGGTTGATATTGATCTTTCTTGCCGCTTTCTCTCTGAAATCCGGTCTGGTGATCAGCGATTTGTTCACATAATCCGTATCAATCGGTGTACATCCGCACAGACCGCCGCCCGGATGCTGCCATGCCCCGGTCAGCGCGGATAAAATCGTAATCAGACGCACCGTCATACCGCCGTTGCCATGACGGGAATTGCCGCTTCCCAATATAATGGCCGGTGCTTTGGCCTCACCAAATTCTCTGGCCAGCTGCCGGATCACTTCTGCCGGAATACCGGTTTCACTCTCAGCCCATTCCGGGGTATAGGCATCCAGTGTCTCTGCAAATTCCGGATATCCACTGGTATACTTCCCCACAAAAGATTTATCCACCAAATGTTCATTTTTAAGCACATTCATCATGGCTAACGCCAATGCCCCGTCTGTTCCCGCCTTGATAGTGATCACCTGGTCACAGTACGCTGCCGTCGGATTCGGGTAAACATCGATAAGAATTTTCTTCTTATGCCGATTGGCCGGTTTCTGCAGATCCGCCAGTGTCTGCAGTCTTGTCGCCGCCATATTGCAGCTCCAGATCATATACAGATCACTGTCATTCAACTCTGTCGGCTCCAGACATCCTGTTTTGCCAACAACCGCATCATATCCGGCTCCTTTTGCTGATGAGCACAGCGTTTTGACAAGCTCCAATGCACCCATACGGTTAAAAAAGGCGTCTCCGCAGCTGCGCTGGATATCGCTCATCACCCCGGAATACACACATGGCAATATTGCTTCCGAACCCCATTTTTCAATGATATCCTTAAAGTGATCTGTAATCTCCCTCACTGCCTCGTTCCAACTGATCGGTTCAAACTTTCCCTCTCCTTTTTTGCCCACACGGCGCATAGGTTTCATCAGTCTGTCCATGGAATAAATATCCTGTTCATAGTGCTGCATTTTGCGGCAAATGCCATTTTTTGACACCGGGTGCGTCTTATCATTTTTCACTTTGACAATTCTGCCGTTCTCAATCTCTGCCAGCAATCCACATGTAGACGGGCAGTCATAAGGGCAGGACATTTTCCGAATTGTTATTGCCATCTTACATTCGTCCTTTATCTATTTCTTAAAACGTCTCTTACCTGTAAATTCTTCAACTGTAATCTTCAGAACTTCAACTGCCAGTGTATGTTTCGGCTCCATCACAAAATCTTCTCCTGTCTGATGCTTCATCAGCAGTTCAAGTGCCTTGATCTTCTCATCCACATCTGTGATAATCTCACAGTGTCCCCGCCCAACCACACTGGCATAACGGAAATTGTAAGCACAGGCATATTTTGCCGGGATCATCTCATGATCATAATCCATTTCAAAACAAACATGATCATCCTTTCGAAGCAAATCCAGCTTTTTGCCCTCCTTAGCACTGTGAAGATAGATCACCAGCTGACCATTCTCATAGCTGTAGGCAAAATTCATAGCCACAATATATGGCCATTTCCCATCCATCATTGCAATATGACACACTTTACAGTGATCGATAATATCTATCATCCCATCCACATCTGTTACTTCTCTGTCTGCTCTTCTCATCACGCATTTCCTCCGGATTTTCCATATATTTTAATCATACCATAACACAACAGACATCATTCATTGCTGCTTATAAATTCAATAGTAGCACGAAGTCCTGTTAATTGCAAAACAATCCTGTTAATTGCAAAACAATTAGAGACATTGTGAAATGACTATAGTATAATTAAATCATGTAAACACTCGAGGAGGTATTCTATGTTACGCGAAATCGCAAATGATTTTTATATGAATCAGAATTATAACTGCGGAGAATGTATCCTTCAGGCCGCCAACAAGGCCTATGATCTCGGTCTTAATGAACGCGCGTTAAAACTGGCTTCCGGATTCGGTGCCGGTATGGGATGCGGCAATACATGTGGAACTCTGTCTGCGGCTATGTCTGTCCTCAGCCTGCTTTTCTGCGAGGGCAAAGCCCATGAGACAGAAGGATTCGGAGATCTCTGTGCAGAATATGTGGCATCATTCCAGAAGGCACTTGGCAGTGATAACTGCGAGGAATTAAAGGCGCGCTATCGTTATCCGGAGGGTGATGACCGCCGCTGCCTGATCACAGTAGAAAAGGCAGCTGATGTTCTGGAGGCATTTATTGCATCCCACCAGAGCGAACCTGCTTCTGATGCACCGTCTGAGACACCTGTCAGTGCGGATGAGATTAAACGACTGAAAGGCCTTGGCTTTTTGAATAATAAAGGAACGAACAAATTCAACGCCCGTGTCGTTACCGGCAACGGCCGGATTACAACAGCACAGGCAAGATGTATCGCCGACGCGGCAGCCCTTTACGGCAGCGGCCAGATCACCATGACAACCCGTCTTTCTCAGGAAGTCATCGGTGTTGAATATGACAAGATTCCTGATTTTATCGCTTATCTTGCCAAAGAAGGTCTTGAAACCGGCGGTACCGGTGCCAAGATCCGTCCTGTAGTATCCTGTAAAGGCACAACCTGTCAGTACGGTCTCATCGATACATATGCTTTATCAGAAAAAATCCATCATCTTTTCTACAAAGGTTATCGCGGATTAACACTCCCGCACAAGTTCAAGATTGCTGTAGGCGGATGTCCGAACAACTGTGTCAAGCCATCCCTGAACGACTTTGGTATCTACGGTCAGCGTGTTCCTCAGCCAAACACAGATCTCTGCAAAGGCTGTAAGAAATGTCAGATTGAAGCTGCCTGTCCAATCAGTCTGCCAAAGGTTGTTGACGGCAAGGTATTTATTGACCCTGACAAGTGCAATCGCTGCGGACGCTGCCTCCACAAATGTCCATTCCATGTGAACGAAGATTATATCGCCGGTTACTCCATCGTCATCGGCGGCCGTTGGGGCAAGAAAGTAGCTATGGGCAAACGGATCCCTAAGATTTTTACCACAGAAGAAGAAGTTCTTGCTACTCTTGAGAAGACAATCCTCTTCTTCGCGGAACAGGGACAGAAGGGAGAACGACTCTCTGATACCATCAACCGTATCGGTTTTGAGAACGTGACCAAAGAGCTGCTCAGTGATGCTATTCTCAGCAGAAAAGATGCCATTGTGGACGATGCATTAAAAAAATAGACGCTGAACTTATTCATCCAGGCCGGGAAATTCCCGGCCTTTTTTATAATTTATTCATTTTCCCCCTGACAAGAACATTTTTTAAACGTACGCCGGATACCCAGCAGACAACGTTCCACGCTCATCCGGATGCCGCAATGGGACATTGTTAATTGTTGATCTGCTGCTGAAGCTTGGCCAGTACTTTTGTTTTCTGCATGGTCATCGTGATCACAATGGCCATGATCGTGCCAACCACAGTGCTAATCAAAAATGGTACAACAAATGTAAAAAGTGCCGCTGTCTGATTGCCCATCAGTACTGCCGCAATCGGATAGGCCAGCACGCCGCCAATGATACCGGTGCCTACGACTTCACCCACGTAGGCTGCCGGTAACTTTTTAATCCATTTATACAGCAGACTTGATAATAAAGCCCCGCACATACTTCCCGGAAAAGCCAGCAGGGTTCCCAATCCCAAAATATTCCGGATGAGCGCCGCCAAAAATGCCGCTGCAAGTCCATACCAAGGTCCAAGTAAAACGGCACACATCACATTCACCAAATGCTGAATGGGTGAGCATCTCGATCCCAGTACCGGAAATGAGAATAAGCTTCCGGCTACCGCAATCGCTGCTAAAAATGCTGTTAATGTCAGTTTTTTAATATTCATCTTCATGTTGTCTCTTCCTTACTCGTCGTATTTTTAATTGCCGCAAAACTGCTGCTTATAATATAATATTTTGTTGACGCTGTTATCCAACCGTTCTTCACTGATCGTTCCATTCTGAACTGCCTCCAGGATTGCATCATAAGCCGCTTCCAAACCTTCCGGCATTAATAAAATGTCGCATCCTGCTTCAAAAGCCCTGACTGCTGCTTCCCCCGATGAATGTGCATCTGTAATCGCCTGCATAGACAAAGAATCAGTGATGATCAATGTATTTTCTTTATCCGGAACCATATTCACCATCTCTTCACACAATGAAGCCGGTGTATCATTGCCGGTCACATTCGAAACGACAATATGTCCTATCATAACTGCATGCACCCCGGAATCTGCCTGAAACGGCAAAAGCTCACATGCCTGCAGCTCTTCCAGCGATTTATAAGAAACCGCCAGAGATGTATGACTGTCTTCGGCTGTGTCTCCATGCCCCGGGAAATGTTTGAGTGTCGGCAGAATACCTTCTTCACGAAGTCCTCCGGCCGCTGTCGCCTGTAGTTCTGTCATTGCTGTCGCCTATGATTCCTGATTATCCGACGTTCCGCCGCAGGCAACAAGCATTGCTGCCATCATACCCGTCAACAAAATACAAAATACTCTTTTCTTCATACGCTCTGCCTTTCATTTATACATGATATTTGTTTATGAGCCCTTCTATCTCTATTATAATTGGATTTAAATGCTTTCACAATCAAATTTTCATCTTTACATTCCTGCAATCAGATGAACGCTGTAAATGCAAAATAAAAGTCAAAATGCTGAAAAATCTCTATTTATTTTATCCTTCTAAGCCGAAAAAAAAGCCGGAAACCCTCAATTCTCCAGAGTTTCCGGCTTGAAGCTAACAGCGGGAATCGAACCCGCGACCTACGCATTACGAGTGCGTCGCTCTACCGACTGAGCCATGTTAGCCTACCTGTTCCATTATATCATTTATTCTGAAAATGGCAACAGTTATTTTTTAATTGTTTCCATAATGTCCCCGCAATTATTCAGAACCGGATATAATTTTTGTATCCTGTTTTACATCTGTTCCAAAATATATGCTTTGACAGCTTCCAACTTACACTCTTTCCATGCACCTTTGGCCTCTTCCTGGGCAATCGGATAGATAATCTGGAAATCCAGAGCCTCACCCGGCACACGGCCACTGCGCTTTTCTTCATAGAAATGGTCTTTCCACTGTGCTTCTGTAGCATTCTTGAATTTATCCGGATATAAGAACAGCTGCTGACGCTTTGTTGCAGCTAAGAACATTTTCGCTGCCAATGGTTCAAGCTTATTATAATCATCCTCCTGAATATCAGCAAAAATCTTCGGAAGCGGTGCCGTCTCTATATGTTCATTCTCACGGTTGATCTTCAGTCCCAGTGCTTCAAAGGAATATTTTGTCTCTGTAAAATGTAGTTTCAGCAGAATGCCTTTTTCAGTATTGAACTGTGCACGCTGATAATCTGTATCAAAGATAAAATTGCCCAATGAGTAAAAAATCATCTTATCTCCAACGGTTTCATAATTCATCGGCACATGAGGATGATGACAGACAACAAGATCTGCTCCCATCTCAAGATAAGCATGATACCGTTCCCTTGTATACGGAGATGGAATCGCTGTAAACTCTTCGCCGCCATGAGCTACCACCACACACCAGCGGCATTTGGCCTTGATTTCCTGAATGACGCTGCGAATGACCTCCATCTCACTCCAGCTGAGGCAGCCGCCTTTATCTTCTCCGGCCGGTTTGCAGCCGCGCTGATAGCCAACAGCAAAGATTCCGATACCTCCGGCTTCATCAAGAATTAATGGTTTCGCTGCATCCGTCATATTCATGCCGACACCGATGGTCTTCGCACCAAACTTCTCTGCCTCCTGAAGGGTCATGGCCAGACCGTCCTGTCCGGCATCCATGATATGATTGTTGCAGAGGTTCCAGATATCTGCATGAATATCCTTCAAAACTCTCTCAGCTGCCGGATTGATGGTGTGCATCAGGCGCATCTCGGCTGCCTGCATCAGTGTCGCCGTATTGTCCACCAACGGGCCTTCCACATTGGCCACTACATGGTCTGCACTGGTCAGAAATTCCAGAATTCCCGGTGCCAGAAGGGCATCATCCTCCCATTTTTTGTCCATATATTTATCAAAACCGATATCTCCTGTAAAGGCGATTGTTGTACTTTCTTTCAATTCCATTACCTCTGTTTGTTATCATTATCTAATATTCAAAAAACACCGCAGCCCTGCATACATTTATTCCAGTCCACAGGTATCGATCATCTTCCCAAGATTACCGACGCGGTGTGCATCTTCCGTATTCATATAACAAATTTTAAAATCACATTTTTTCTTCAGATCATTAAAACTTCTGGTCAGTATCTCCATAGCCTGGCTATTGCCTTCCGGCGCATAATCACTAATAATCACCAGTCTGTACATCTCGCTGTTCAGGCCTGCCGCCTCCATCTGCTCTCCCTCCCCGGGCATAAAATCGTTCAGCAGTTCGTAACAGCGAAGTAATGTCCCGCTGATGCTGTATGTGGTTGCAAACTCTTCCGGTGTTTCTCTGAATCCTTCTTCATAAACAGTAAAAGGACGGACAACGACCTCTCTGCTGCCATAAACAAAGGCCTGCCCAAACATCAGGGCCTCCATTTTCTCATAAAATGCCTGAGCATCCCACAATGCTTCCGTTACTTTCCGAAGCCGTTCAGTCTGGTGCTTGCCCGGATGCATTTCCCTCAACATACAGTAGCATACATATACGTTATCCGTCTCTGATTTTCCTATTTTCATGAAAGCCTCCTACTGAGTGAAATCTTCTCCTGTCTCTTTCTTTCACTCTGATCTGTGCTCATCTGCTTCTCTATTATCATCGTATATCCAAAAGCAAATGTCAATGCATTTTTATACGAAAAGACAAATAATAATATCACATTTTGTACAGATTCATTGTTCCCAGCCTTTCATTGAAATAATAACTGTATCGATAAAACAGCTTTCTATTCCTTTGAACCTCCTGCAGCACATCCAATATCAGTTTTTTAGGATCTCCTGACAACAAGTACTTCTGTTTCAAACCTTTCAGGCCGACTGCACGTTTCTGGCAATCAATACGAATTCGGATCCGGTCACTGTCAATCTGCTGATCAATAATACGCCGCATATCCTCATAGTCTTCTGCATATTTTCCTGTACGGTAAAAATAGTTGTCCTTATGTGCTGTGCAGGACGGAATCACATCTTTTGGCCGATGATCAACTGATATATCCGCTGTAGTCAGATTAAAGTAATCAAACTTAAAATGGCGTTCCTTATGTACTCCATCACTTCCTGTTAAATCCATCACATCCCATGTCGGATCCACATGATACCACTGACCGCAGACCTTCACAAGATTCCACGCATGAAGCGTATTTTCAGTAAACTCCCCCTTGTTATCCGCATATCCGACAACAACAATGCAGGGAAGCCCAACCGAATCGCAAAGCAGCTTAAATGCTTTGGCAATCCCCTCACAAACTGCTTTTTTATCAAGAAATGCGCCAACGATAGAATGTGCTCTATGATAATTTTTTATTTTTAAAGACTCATAATCATAAGCCACGCTTTTCACCACTGAATTGTGCAGAAACATTTCCATTTTAAATGGATCCTCCCGATACTCAAGAGCTTTATAAATCACTTTATCCACTGTATTGTGCATCTCAGCAATCATTGTTTTTGCCTCATTCCCTGAATATAAATATTTAGGATAAAGTGTCCACTCACAATTTTGATGCGAATGACTTACATTGTATTGATTGACATAAAAAAATACAGGATGGTCATACAGCACTTTGTAATAAATATCAGATACACTTTTCATTCCCGGATAAAGCAAAACCCTAATGGCTGACTGGTGACAATGCAGACCATCACAGATGATTCTGTAGGCCAACTGCTCATTTTCATTCATTTGCTGATAATAATAGCTCTGTCTGTCCATTTTTTGTCTCACTTTCTCCAAAACACCTCATTGATAGCTGCGGTTGATACCGTCAGCCTCATCCTCCGTTTTAATACGCTCTCCGTACACCCTTTCGAAATAACTATGTACTAGAAAATATCTTTCGGCGGTACATAGTTCGGATTGGTACCTCTGTAATGCATCGCCACTTCCGCATCATTATGTGACACCTCAATACGCATAGACTGTGCCGGATAAACCTGCTTCATGCGCCGCAATGTCATTCTTGCCAGTGCAAAAGCCATATTGGAGCCATGATCAGCATGTGAAATCATTCGCTGAAACATCATCTCCTGATGATCAATCATCGGTGTGAAAAGATCCGCTTTTGCCATGGCACGGTCACAATACTTCCGAACCTCTGTATCATAAGCTGCTGCTTCTTTCTGAGTTTTCATATCCGCCTCTTTTTGGGCCTTTTTTTATCTGCATTTCCTTTGGCCTGAATTTCCTTCATCCTTCTCTCAATATTTGCATTTTTATCCACGATTTCCGTGATTTCATCTGAATAGATTCCCAAATCATTCTCCAACGAATGGATTTTCCTTTTCAGCATCTGATCCTGTTCAAGCATATCATTCGTACATTTTAATAAATCCCGGCCCAAATTTCTAAGTGCCTCTGCTCCTTCCGGCGTGATGTCATACCTCGCCATATTTGCCCTCCTTTTACAGATGATAAGAAATAAAGCGTTCCAAATAATAGAAAAGATTCTTTTTCTCTCCATCAGCATCGTCCGGATTCACTTCGACAGCATTCAAAAGAATTCTGGCCCCACATTGGCAAAAGCGCTGTCCCGGCACCAGTTTAGCTCCGCACATACAGCAAAATCTCGGCTGCTGCCTGCTCTCATAATTTTCTTCTTTCCTGGTCTCTGCAGTCTCTATCTCTTCTTCTGCTTTTTTACCTTCTTCGGCCTCGTTTCCCTCTTCCGATTTCTCGTTCTCTATTGTCTCTTTCTCTTCTTCCGTCTTCTTGTTTTCTTCGGGTTCTTCTGCTTCTTCACCCTCCGCCTTAATTTTATCAACAACAGACTTCAATGCATCCATATCCATCCAGGCTGCAATGGAGACATCATCTGCACTGCCTTCCTTTGAAAGGCGCGGCAAATATGCCTTCAGTTCATCTACTGCCTGGGTATAATCCGAAATTGAGAAAGCATAAAGAATTGTTTTATAAAAATCATACATATCTTCTTCATTTTTAAATGAATCATCAATGCCATCTGACCCCATAAAAACAGCTGTCGGAATTTTCTCCGAATAGAAATGCCGAAAATCCCGAAGCGCATCTGAACCGCAAATTGACGTTGTTTTGTTCAGGAAACATTTTTCATCCCATGGAATAGGCTGCGTACAAATACCTGCCTCATCGAATGCTGCACATTTGCCATCCCCAATCTGAATACCAAACCAATAATCCCTTGTCACCGCCGCTGCAATGAGTGTCGCCCCATAAGCCCGTTCAATTCGATGTCCTGAACGGTAAGATGCACCGGCTTTCTCCGAGACGCAATCCAGTTCTTCCTCCGTAAAAGGATTCGCTTCATAATGGCTCCTGACAGACTCATTCCAGTCATTGATAATGGCCGCCTCCAATTGTATCAGCATCATATCCGGTTCCGCCAGAAACGCTTCAGGGCTGATATTTTCAAATAACCGACGAATATTTTTGACTGCCGCTTCACAGGCCATGGCTGAACCAATCTGGCTGCGGACATAATCGCAGCCGCCGTGGCCGTCGCTGACAACGGCCACTGTGCCACATTCGTCAGAAAAACTTGCAGAACTATCCTGGCAGACTCTGCCATCATGAAGATGGCTCTCTCCTCTTTCTGACATATGAAAAGCTTTAAAATTCATCATGGTGTTCTCCTTTATTTTTACCAGACAATATAGTCACTTTCAGTTGGACCCGGTCCCGGCTGCGGCTTCGGATCCGGTGCTGGCTTCGGCTTCGGCTGTGGCTGTGGCTTTGGTGTTGGCTTCGGTGTTGGCTTCGGCTGCGGTGTTGGCCGTGGCTTAGGATCCTCTCTTCTTTTTTCCTCACCGATTTTGTTTCCCGTCTGTTCATTTTTATTTTTACCGCTTGTATCCGTTGAGCTGCTGCCAATCTGGGAGGATGTTACTGTCACAAACTGAATCCATTTCTTCAGCTCTTCCGGTGTATGTACTTCAATGACAGACTCATCCGAACCTGTAAATTCTGCCAGCATACTCTTATTCGCATCATTACCAATACCAATAGCCACTTTAATCGCTGCTTTGAACCAGTTGTTGTGCTTCAGCACTTCAATACCGCTTCTGTAATCATCTGTCGGCTCACCATCTGACATAAGAAATAGTACCGGCGCATAAGAACCGCTGACTTCCTTCATAAAGGTTTTTGTTGAAAGTGCTTCATTCAACTCCCGGCAGGCATCGCCAAGGGCTGTCGTACCGCCTGCTTCAACATATTCCCATCTGTATGCTTCATCTTCTACTGAAACCGGCGCTGCAGTCACCCATTTTGCCTTTGTAGCAAAATTAAGGACACACACCTTAATCTCAGCATCTGCATTCTCTTTGGAGATTTCCTTAATCTTCGGAAGAATACCTTCAATTGCTGCATTTACCTGCCCAATCTTGGCACCTCTCATAGAACCGGATGTGTCAATGATAAAAAATAATACCATTGTACGTCTTCCAACTTTTACTGTTTCGTCATATAATCCCATGTTCTTTTCCTCCTAAAACTTTCCTTAAATGATTTTGTAATTACAGTATACGCTTTTCTTCTCTGCCTTTCGTTCCCGGTCCTTTAAAAAATCGTCCCTTCACACGTGCCGCCAAAATTGATGCAAATTCCTCGTCCAATCTGCATACTCCGTCCATTCTCAATGATTCTTTCCGTGCCATTCGGCAACATCACTCGCCATGAACGTCCACTGATATTATGAAGTCCCCAGATAGATGGATTCTGCGGATTTCTTACCACATCAGCCGTAATGGTAAAACAGTCCGCATTATCTTCCATAGTATGGCAGGCATACAGTTTCTTTCCCGGAACAAGAACAACTTTGCTCTTTTTCAAATGTAAAAAATAAGGTCTGGAAAGTTTTTTGCCGCAATTCATACAGATACATTCTGCAGCATCCGGATCAATAAATGTCTCATCTCCACAGCTGCATCGTGCCAGACAATCTCTTAATGCCACGAAGACTTCTCTCCACTCCTGTTCCGTCATTCTATGTCTGATATCTGTGCCTACCAGACGTGCCTGACTGAAGGCATCCGCAAACGCTTTGTGTACAAATTCCGGATAATATGGCCACAGTTTTATCGCATTCGTATGGACTCCACGCACAGGTCTGTTGCATGAGTCCATCGGATCCCATGTAAAAATCGGATGAATGCCATAACATTCGACTTCGTAGTCTTCACGCATACACGGATACTTGGAAACAGTTCTTTTCCCTTCCAATGGATGCTCAACAAAAAGCATTTTATACAGCACAACAGCCAGAGAGAAACGGTCTGTATGAATGCTCGGCTTTGCCTCATGCCGAACCACTTCCGGTGCCATATAACGGCATTTACCGGCAATGCCTGAGTTATCACCGTATTCCGACACATTATCATTATCACAGATCAGCACATCACCCGTCTCCGGATGAATACTGAAATTGCCGTCATTCAGATCCTGATAACTGAATCCGGCATTATGCAGCTTTTCAAATCCATCAATCAACCCCAGTGCCGCATTAATCAGGGCTTTAATGCCTGAGAAATGAACATCTGCCAACAGGTAATGTTTGAATTCTGCGTATCCGTCCGGAATTAAATCCATCAGATAACCAAATCCGCCGTCAATAGGCACTGTCAGTTCCACAGGCCACACAAAAGCCTTTGTCGGTGCACCCTTTTTGATGTTGTTCTGAAGATTACGATAAAACTTGCCTTTATCTGCAATTTTATCCATCTTGTACCACTTCAGTGCCATGTCTTTTCCTTCATAGCGAACTTTATAAATATAACCCTGTCCACCTTCTCCAAGCTCCTTCAACACCCTGCATTCTTTGCCTGATGTCATCTTAATAACCTGTCCTTTTGTTAATCTCTCCATCATCTATACCCCTTTCATTCGTAAAATATTCCTTATGTCCTTTGGTAATATCAGAATACCATAGTAAGACTGATTGCTATTTCCCGAAAATCATAATTTTTGCCGTTAAGTACTAAATATCTCTTCCCCCCCTGCTCGAAAACTGCCAAAAAATCGAAACGATAAACTTGATGCCCGCTTAAAAAGAGGAATTCTGTCTACAAAAGATAAAACAGCCGACAGACACTTAAACTTTCATCGTTCAAATGTCTGCCGGCTGCTGCCGCTTCGGATCCATCATTTTTAGTTCTGGACTTTCTCACATATCACTTATTTTATTTCTTTTTGCGTATCTTCTTAATAATACTAACCACCGCAAATATCACCGCAAACAGAATCACAAAGTACGGAATACTGGCCACAAACCAGATGCACAGATTCTTTGCACTCTCCGCAATGGCTCTCAGATTGTTTTCAAGACCATTCAGCATCTTCTGTCCGATAGAAAACTCACCGGTCGGTGTCTCATTCTTCACTTCCTGAATGCTGATATTCACGGTGTCGTAATCCACCTGATTATCATAAACTTTCAGCTGAGACATATAGGATTCCAGCTCATAACGCACATCCGTCAAACGGGACTGGATACTCATGGTATCCTCCACTGTCTTCGCCTGCTCCATCAACTTCATCAGCTGCTCCTGCTCTGCCTGAAGTGCTTCCACATGACTCTTCAAATCTGTATAAGTCAGCGTTACATCCTCCACATTCTCCGATTTACTTGTCACATTGGCCATTTCTCCAACCGTTCCGAGAAAATCATTAGTTTTATCCTTTGGAATCCGCAGTGTCAGAGAAGCATATCGACTGTTCTCTGTATAATAGCTATTGCCATTGACATAAGAACTCTCCACATATCCGCCAAGATTCTGTGTCTCCTGCTGCAGCTGTGTCACCAGATTGTCAAAATCTGTTGTCTCCGCGTCAAGATTAAATGTACGAATCAGCTTCCGACTATTTTCTGTTTCCGCACTTTTCGTCGTCTCGTCACTTGTTTCCGCGGTGCTTTCTCCGCCCGCTTCCTCGTCCGTCTTTGCTGCTGCCGCAGCTTCATTCTCGCTCATGACAGCTATTCCGTCAGACGCACCGGAACTCCCCCCGGTTTCTGCCGTTGCGGCCGCATAATTCATGCCGTTATAGTCAGCCGGTGCAGCTTCTGCACCATCACCCTCTGCTGAATACTCCTCTGCCCCGCCTGCCGAATAGGCATCCATGGCGTAACTGCTTTTTGATGTTGCTGAAGCCGTCTCATAGGAGCTGCCTGCTCTGAACATGCCGCCTGCACCCTGAGCTGTACCTAATACAATGATACAAACTGCACACACTGCTGCCGATGTCTTCCATGTACTGCCGCCGGAAAAGATCTTCCCAAGTTTTGCAAAAAAACCTGTCCTTACTTTCTTCTCAGTCCGCACTTCCTTCTCAGGAAGATTGCTCTCAATCTTTGCCCACAGGTCCGGTGCATCGGATTCTGTCATTTTCTTGTAAGCTTTTTCAACTTCTTTCTCTGTCATACGCCGACCCTCCTTAACTTTTCCAGACTGTTTTGATATTTCCATGTCACTGTTCCCATAGGAATGCCTAAAACCTCCGCAATTTCCTTAAATGTCATCTGTCCTGCCAGCTTCATTGTCATAATCTGCCGCTCTGTCTCCGGCAGTTTTTCTACCGTCTCTCTGAAATTCATCCGACCGACTACTTCATTTTCCATAGAATCAGCTATTCCCGCGGCTGTATCAGCAGCTGATACCTCCGGTACTTCTTCTGTCAGCTGTTCCCGTCCGGCTTTTCTCATAAAATCAATGGCCATATTTCTGGCAATCACAGTCATCCATGTCTTATGACCACTCCCAGCCTTATACTGATCTGCCATATTCCACAGCTTAATAAAAAATTCCGCTGTCAAGTCCTCAGCATTCTCCTTATTCTTCACAACACCCCTAATTACTGCATATATATACGAAATATACGCTTCGTATATTTCCTTCAGACCCGTTTTGTCACCCTTTTGTATACGGCGCATACACCGGTCAAATTCCCGATTATTCACACGGCCACCTCACCTTCATAAATTCTATCCGGTTCATTCCATACTTTCAAACCCATCATATTCACTTTATTTCTTAATACTTTCTATAGGATATACGATCCTCTCCTGTTTTTTTATGGCGATTTTAAAAATTTTCTCCAGGAGAAATGATTTTATTGCCCAAAACTTCATTTTTCTGTAAAAAAAACAAAAAGCTAC
>ENA-UOJD01001211-UOJD01001211.1-human-gut-metagenome-genome-assembly--contig:-P48-NODE-1211-length-28226-cov-9.929466_pt1 | contig 28226 bp, 49 predicted proteins | sample MGYA00242342_ERZ723889 | MGnify/ENA metagenome assembly ERZ723889
AACGATTTTCTCCATTTTTATAGTACGAGTTCTTTCTTTATCAAGTTTTAAGAAATCCTCAATGTTTGGTTGTTTTAACTCAAAATAAATAGCGATAATCTTTAGTAAACTTCCAAGGTTTAATAAAGCAAAATTAAACTCTTTATGTGTTAATTTTCCCAATACCGTGTATAATTTGTCATCGTCTTCAATTTGTTCGAAATTAAGTTTTTTAAATGTGTCCTCTGTAACCATATGTTTATAAAACATCTTCTTCATCTCCCGTTTCAAATAATTTTTGTAAGTTTAAATCATCTCTCATGAGTTTAAAATATTCTATTTTTAAGTTTGTATATGTTTTTTGAGCGTATCCTAAAACTTCAGGGTCGTTAATATTTAGTAAATCTAATTGTAATTCTTTTAATCTCTTTTTCATTTCCTCTAATAAAATTTCATAATTACGATTAGGGTCTATAAATTCTGCTTCATATATATCCTCATTATCCATTATTTTCCCTCAATTTTATTTGTGTCTATGAGTTCGTCGTCTATATCATCATCGTCTATAATGTCATCGATTCCGTCTATATCCATGTCAAGGATAAGGTTAGACAGTGAACCGTCTACTTTTATGTCGAGTTTTTTACCGTTTATAATGTCATTTCCAACTTTAATGATGTTTACAAGGTTACTCATGCATGCTTCTGTTTCTGCATTTACTCCTAAACCTACATCGTTCTCGTATTCTATTCCTTTTCTTAGTCTTGTTGTTTGTATAGCGAAAAGGTCTTTTATTACAAATAATGGGTCGAATTCGTTTCTGGCTATTTCTATTGCTGCTCTGTATGGTTCCTCTCCCATCTGCCCTAATACTGTGTCTATAATACTGATTGTTGGACCTGCTGGGGAGACATCTTTTCCGGTTACGAAATCTCTTTTTTTTATTAGTGATACATCGTCTTGGGCAGCTCTTTCTTTGAAGTCTGTTAGTTCTCCTACTGTTTTTAGGAATCTTTTTGATGCTTTATCGTTTTCCCATAGTTGATGGTTTGCTTTGTATGGGTATTCTGAAGCAATTAGTTGTTTTTGTTTTCTGTTTAGTTCATCGTATTTCATGTGTATTAAAACACCTCTCTTTTTTTTAATCTAGCATGTATTGATAAGTAATAGGAGAACCCATATACCACCTAATTCGCCCCTCGTCGAGACAAGGATATATGGGCTGAATTTCAAAAGAAGTTTTTACCTCCTATAATCGTTTTTTTTTAATCTAACATGTATCTTAAAATCATCTCTTTGAATTGTTTGTCGTCGTCTTCGTTTAGTAGTTGTTTTACTACTCCTGAGAAGTAAAATAGTGTTGAGATGAAACTTATACTGTTTTCTTTTAGTTTTTGCTCTACAAATGGAGATATTTCCTTTTGTATTATTTTCATTTCTTTTAGGAATTCCTCGTTAATTTTATCCATAGTATTTTATATATGTTTCTATTATATTTAAATATTACTAACCTATAAATATATATATTAAAGAAAAAAAATAAAATTTAATTAATAAGCATAATCACCTGCTCTATAAAAAAAACTATTACAGCAATAACAACACCATAAATCACCTGCTGATAACGACGCATCTCACGCTCCAAATTATCAACAACAACAGTCTCCTTTTCAAGCTTGGTACATAACTTATTTAAAAAAATATTCATATCTGAAATCGTTTCAGTATTTTTATTTATAGCTTTAATCATATATTCATAATCATGACGCAAAGCCAATAAATCCTTATCCATATTGTTTAGCTTAAGCTCCTCGTCCATCTGAATCAGGCTCATTAATTGGGTAGCAAACCTCATCTGGGTTCGGTTTGGTGAAATATTTACTAGTCCATCTTTCATTTAAAACCTGTACAACCCCAACTAAAACTAAAGCTATAATCCCAATGATTATATTAGCAGTAGCTTCTGTAAAGCCAGCTCCAACTAAAATTGGAACGAGAATTACTGATAAATAAGTGGTTATTTTAGCTTTTGTATCGTATGGAATTTCCATATTATCTACTTCCTTTTTTATATATAAAAAATGAGTAATATCATGTATTTATTTAACATTTTTAAATGTAAGAGGTGGATAGATATTACTCGTTAATATTTATGTCTTATGAAAATTTATATAACTTTTTTAACATTCGTTTTAAAGATGAAAAAATATTTATATAATGTTGAATATAGATTTAAATATTATTAAATGCATTTAAAGGAGATATTGTTCTTGATAGACGAAAAACTACTAAATACTATAGTATCAAGGTTCAAGGACCCATCCTATTCTGTTTGTATTACTGGTTTTAAACAAAAACAAGAATGCGGAAAGGGAACATTAATTCTTGACCTCGAACAATCAAATCCTAATTTTTGGAAATTATTATCAGTTAAAGATGAAAGAATTACAGAATTAGAGGATTTGTTAAAACAAAACAACATCGATATTCCAGACACTATTACAAAAAATGAAAACATTAACAATATAGTAAACAAAAAATTAATAGTAGATACTGAATTAGCTTACAGTGATGATAAGAATGTTGTTTTTGAATCAAAATTAACTGGAAATGTTGATATTTTAGGATTACAAAAAAAACCTAAAAAAGAATTAACCGGATATATACAAAACTTTTTCACAACCATAACCTCAAAAGACAATCCGGTTCGTATTACCCCAGATAAAATTAGATTCCATAAAAAAAATGGACAAATTGTAATCAACACTCCAAAAGACATTACAAAAATAAATATTTCTTTATATAATAAAAACCCAAATGACTTAAATAATCCACCCCGTAAATACATTGAAGGAGAAGATTATACAGTTACACATGGTGATAATACTGTTATTGACATTTTAAATTCTGATTTAAAGAAAAATACGAAACCATTATGGTTTTATATCTCCTATGAATATAAAATGGATATTTTTTACGGTTATGTTGAATTATGTGAAACACCTATGTCATCAGAAATTAAAATTAGTTTTAATAAAAAATTTATAACACTTCCTACTGTTATTATAACAGATGATGCAAAGAATGGAAAATATTTTTCCGGATATAATTGTGAATTTATTCAGGATGTTAATACGAAATTATATACGGGTGTGATTATTTCATTGTTAAATTTAAAACCAAAAAGTACTTATCCTAATGTATCTATCGCTATTCTCGGGGGAGATGTAGTTGATTAAAATTTTTCAACCTGATTTATGGGTTACTGAATCAAATGATGATTGTATATGTTCTGTAACAAGTAAGGACGATGAAGTTTTTTTACATTTTTACCCAACAAATAATGATGCGAGGCCGAGTATTATTTGGAATTGTATAGATATTTTTCCAAATAGTTATTGTAAATATACATCTAAACAGTTTTTTAATAATGATTTAAAATTCGAAACAGAAGCTCCAGTTAATGGAATTATATTAGAATTTGATGATAACACTACAATAAACCTCGTAGAATCAGCTACAAAACAAAATAACTTGTATACTGTTGTTTTAAGACAAAACAAGAAAATTATAAGAATCAAAATTATTTTTGGGGAGTATACTAAAAATACTATTCCCATCAAAATATTAAATAAAGAAATTCTTTGTGAAGAAAACAAGATTCAAGAACAATCTAATATAGGAATGTGCCTTGATGTAACAGAGTTTCACAACTATACCCCACAAAGATTGGTTCGAGAGTTTGTTAAAATTGGTGTTTATAAAAAATGTTGTTTAAATTTAAACGATTATATTCATTATTTTGAAACATACAAAAAAGGCAATATTAGATATTGTAAAAAACCAATTACTTTAAACCATCCTACTAAAAAATGGTTACAAAATATACAAGAAGAATTCTCCAAAATACATATAAAAAATTTCACTATTATGGCCAGCAATAACCTTTGTGTTGAGAACTTTATGCAAGAGTTTTTAATTACAAAAGAAAAGAAAATAACTTCTTCTAGTTATCATAATAATGAATTTTTAGAATATAAATACATAGATGAATTAGTAGAGATTTTTGGAAAATTTATATTTAATTATAACTTTATTTTCCATAAATACATTAAAGGAGATATTTATACTTATTACTATCCAGTTACAGATGCTGACTTTAATGAAGAAATCGGAGAATATGATAGGGTTTGGAGCAATGAGGATATTTATCAAACCAAATTCGAAGAGAGACTTTCTAATTTAATTGAAGAATTTTTTGAAAAATTATCAAATAAAATTCCACCATCTGTTACCCTTGGAACTACAGTATCTCCATTAAATAGTTTCTTTGATTTTAAAAAAGATACAATGATGGAGGATAAAAAAGATTATTCTTTGTTTAATTTTGAAAATAATTGTTATAATGATTATAAATTATATATTGAGTTTTCAGTTCCAGTAAAAGGTGATGTTTTTTTATATGTAGAGGATAAAGTATTCCAATCTGATATTATTAATAATATTGCTACTATTAGATTAAGTGGATTAAATGGAGGAACGCATACTGGTCGTGTTGTACTTAAAAAACGTGATAAAACAACAATGGAATGGAATATTGAATTTAATGTTGTCCAAGACAACAATTATGTACAGCATATAGAACCATTAATAAAAGTTTCAAACAGAATTATCGTTCCTATAATTCAAGACATCAAAAACCTTTTAACCTTATCCATTATTGGGGAGAATTATAGTTTTTCAGAAGCAAGGCTTCCAGAAAATGATAAAATTATTTTCACTCCTCCTAGTCTTCCAAATGGAGAATATAATTTTAAACTTTCATATACAGGGGATTCCCAATATGATGAAATGGTTCTTCAAAAAAATTTAACAGTTGTACATAGTGATATAGATATTGAAGTGTATAGTGACTTATTTTTTAATAAAAAAGATATTCCTTCCCGTCCTATTATTAGGTATATAGATTCTTGTTTAATTCCTAAAAATCAAATTAAAAAAAATCATGTAAGTGAAATATTCTTCGCAATAAAAGATTTTGGAAAAGACGAGGATATTTATAAGATTAGTAATTTTTTATATAATTGTCGTATTGTGTTAAATAAAAGTGTTGAGCATTCTCATGGTTTATTTAATGTTAGTCGTGAAAACTGGAGTGATTATAGGAAATTAATTAAACTTAGTGGGAATAATCTTAATTTTAAGTTTATTGAGAATTTTTATGATTTTTTATATTTACAATTAAAGGTACAAAATTTTATTACTCCGGTTAGTTATTTTATTTATGGGGATAATATTTATTTCCATTATGAAGGTAGTGATGATGTGATTTATAAGACTAAAAAGAATTTAATTATTAAAAATGAGGGTATTGTTGTTAAAAATCCTCAAACAGATATTCCGGCATATGTTGTTAATTTAAATGTTTATGGGAAAGAATTATTATGTGGAAACATTATTGAAAATCTTACTGCTATGTTAAAATTACATGATATAGATGATGTGGTTTTAATTATTGATTTTGATGGTGTTGATGAGATTTCTGAACATTTTTGTGAATCTTATTTTAAATTCCTATTAGAATCAAAATGCAAGATTACAACTTTGAATATGGGTTTGGATGTTAGTAATATTTTTGCTAGTTATGTTTATGATGTTATTAGTGTTCGGGAACCATAATGGTGGTGTTTGTTTATGAATTATGTTATTTTAAATGGGCATGATTTTTTTGATGGTGAAATTGATATAGAGAGTTTTCATGAGGTGAATATTGATGGAGAGGACAGAGTTGATGTTATTTTTGGAGAATTTAGTATTGGATTATTGGAAAGTTCCTATGAAGGACGAGGAGACGGAGTTGAGGTTTTTCCTGAACAATGGCTTCTCAGCGATAGAGGAGTCAAAATTTTATGCTTTAGAATTCCCCAAGATATATTATATCAGGGACGTACAGAACTTATCAAGGAATTATTTGGGTTTTTCTGCGAGGATAGTCATTATATTGAAATACGGGGCTTTAGTTGCAAAGCATTTGGATTAGAAAAAGATGTATATGATTATTATTTGATTGCAACTCATAAGTCTTTAGATACTCCATTATTAATTAATGAGAGTGTTGGTTTAATTAATAGTGATAAATCTGGAGAAAAATATAAAAATAGTCTGTCTTTTGTTTTAAAAAAAATTAAAGAAAGATTATTATAAATCTTTTTTTTTAAACAATAATTTGTTCAAATAGGTTTTCGTCTTCAACAGAGACTGTGCATAATGCGTCTCCATCAAAATATGAAAAATGATATAGTCCATTATCAGGGTCTCTTTCAACTAAACCTTCATGTCCATTTATTGTTTCTTTTGTTTGTGTGTCGTTTATTATATCATCTACGGTAACTGTTTTCCATCCATCATAAATACATACACTTATATGTATTATATGCATAGATGAATCGTAGTATCCTCGTGTATATGATATGACACCGTCTGGTTCTATTACTCCATTATCCCCGTAAGTAGTGTCTTCTGTGAAGCCATTAGGGATGTTGAAGTTTATTCCTCCAACATTAGTGTTCTGTGTTGCATAGGTGGAGGTTATGGTTACGGATAGGATACAGAGTATCGCTAATCCGATTAGTATTCTTTTGATGTTTTTGGATTTCATTGCTCTTAGATGAAGTTTTGTATTATTTGTTTTTTGGTTGTTTTTCCACCGAATGATGTGAATTCTGTTTTTATCATTACTTGGTGTTTTTCATTTATAAAGTTGAAAAAGTCTTGGAATGTTTGTACTTTATCATCGTGTTGTTGGACCTTGTATAAGAGTTTTGCGAATGCTGATGCTGTGTCTTTTGACCCATCTGCTGTCCAGAATCTTTCAAGTACTGGTTGTCCGTTATTCATTACTACTGTTCCATCTGGATTCATAAGTGGGTAGAAACGTAATCCTCCGTATCTGTCTAATGATTTGACTTCTTCGCCTTCGTGGGTGAATTTTGTTTCTACTGTGAATGATGTGTTGAAGTATTTTTTGCTTGGGTCTTCTCTGTTTGATTTTAAGTCATTTGTCATTACTCTGAGTGTACAACTTTCTGTTGTTGCGATTACTGGCTTTTCGAGTAATGGTTTTTCTTGTTGTTCTCCATTGATGCTTTGGTTTGCTGCTTCTCCTAATGCTGAAAGGTCTAATACGACGTTGTTGCTTTGTTGAGTTTTTAAATCTTGTACCATATGTATACACCTCATTATTTTTTTTGTATCTATATTTATATATTTTCTAGTATTTAAATGTTATTCTTCATTTCACTCATCATTTTCAAAATATTTAATAGCATTTCGTCAGAAAATGGGTCTTCATCAATTTCATCAGAATCAGCGTCATGATATAAAACTGATACATTATCAAGGTTTCCTGATGAAAATCCCCTGTTGAGACAAAAATTACATAAAGCTAAACCTAATTCGTCAATACACTTGTTAATTTCTGAATGAAAATTAATAATGTATTGATTATGGTGTTTTTCAATCATTTTCAAATAAAGTAATGCTTTTAAAATTTTATCCATGTCGTCTTTTTCTGTGTTTGTTCTTTCACAGAGTTCTTTTGCTGTAAATGGTTCTCCTTCTAGGAATTCGTCCATTACTGCTAATTGTTTTTCATGTACTATAAATTGTCTTAACATTTTTGTTTTTCTCCTTGTTTATTATTCTGTTTTCACCTATATTTAAAGGTTTCGGTGGAAAAGAAAAAAGAGAAAAATAATTTTTTCTCTTTTTTACTGAACCCCCGTTCAGTTTTTATACAATTTTGTTTCCTATATATCTATATAGCAGTTTTCAACTGCATAGTATACTATATATATTATACTATATAAATGTTTTTATTTTTCTTCAAAATACGCAACAATCTCATCCAACTCTGGGTCGCAAAAAGGCTCAATCTCCACAGGAGGATACAACTTCTTAAATAAATCATCAGCCACCTTCTGTAAATCATCATCAGGGGATACAGCTGCATCATATAAATCTAACACAGATTCATCAAAACCATCTGATTTTATCGCCTCTTTTACAGCCTCCCTTGCAGATGGAAGCTCTTTATCCTGATAATCTTTTAAATATAAAGTATCTTGAGAATTTAAATCATAGTAAGTAAATTTTGTCATTAAACTATCATCGTTAATCCTATCCACTTGTTCCGCAATAAGGTTATAGGAATTAGTTTCATCTTCAATCGTTAAAAAAACAACTGGTTTTAGGTCAAGACTTTGCAATTTTCTTTTTAATGTATCAAAAGTTGCAATTATATCCTTGCCGTTATTCTCTTTCGTAAAAGCATATTCTCTTATTAAATATTTTCTTTCTGGTGGAATATTAATAATTTTTTCACGTGATAAAATATCTAAATTTTTTCTAGTGTCAATAATTGTTATTCCTTTTCCATTATAAAATTCATTTAGGGCTTCACTACTGTTTAATCTTTCTATGCTTCCCGGTTGTATATAGAAGGTTTTTGTCCCGTCTATAAGTGTACTTTTTCTTTCATGTATGTGTCCACATATGATTATATCGAATTCTTGTACTGGGATATCATGTATGGATAATTTTGCTCCAGCGAATCCACAATACTCTTGGAATTCTTGGTGTAGGACTAAGATTTTTAATCTGTAGTTTTTTATTTCTTTTGCGAGTTTGTGGATTTTTTCTTTTAACTCGGGGAGTTTATTGTTATTGTGGTATGGTAGTCCGACTATAGCGATATCGTCTTGTATGTATTTGTTGTTTTCGTTTAATAGTTGGTAGTCGAATTCATTTGTGAAGAGTTCATCTGCAGGGACGTGGTGAGGTGTTTGTAGCATTGTGTGGTTTCCGATGATGTTTAGTACGTTGATGTTGTTTTTGTTTAGTTGTCTGATTCCTTCTTGGAATTGTGATATTGCTAGTGCTGATGGTTTGGGGGTGTCGAATATGTCTCCTGCTATGATTACTGTGTTTACTTTGTTTTTTATTAGTTCTTGTATGTTTTTGTGGTATTGTGTGTAGAAATCGTTTTCTAGTTCTATTATTCCGTAGTTTCTTTTGCCTAGGTGTAGGTCTGATATTATTCCTATTTTCATAATAAAATACTCCTATAAATATAGTTAGTTTTTGTTAAAAAAAAAGAAAACATCCAAAAAAGATGTTTCCTTTTTAACATGAGCAACATATATAATATTAAACATAAACATATATATACTTATCGATTCCTATCAGGAGTCACATACTGTACGAAAAACATATCAAAATCCTCCCTAGTCATCTCAGCAACACGCTCAGGGGGTAAAACACTATCAAAATTCTCCAACAAATGTTTTGCCCTAGCCCTACTATACTTCATATCATCAAACAATTCCAAAGACTCCTCAACCTCCTTCAAACAAGCATCAGCCTCATCTATGAAATCATTAATATCTTCTTTCCAATCCTCAATCATTCACAAAACTCCTTAAAAAATAAAATTTTATTTTCTATATGATTTATCATACTTTTAGTATAATGAATATCCTTTTCTAAAGATTCCTTATCTGTTAAATCATCAAGTAATTTTGATTTAACATAAGCGTCTCTTTGGTCCTTATTTGTTAAACCATGTTCTTTAAAATTTGTATGTAATATTAAATCACACTCTTTAACATAAATTTTATGTTTTACTGAAGCATACAATTCCTGTAATTCATAAAGTGTGTCCATCATTTTTTGTTGTTCCTCGAAAAGTTCTGTAATCATTTCAGGTTTAATCTCCATTTTTTAATCCTCTCCTTTTATTTTTTTGCATATACTATAAACCATTCTTGCTTGGTTTTTCTTTTGTGGATATTGTTGAGAAAAAATATTCATTATCTCTGATAAAGATAATTCTGGGTTTTCCTCGCATAATGTTCTCGCTATTTCTTGAATTCCAATTGGGACGGTTTTCGCATCCCATATTGTAAAGAATATTTTTTCTATTCTTTTTTGGGTTTTATTGGATTCAACTATATCAATAGGGAAATCTTCTGCTAAATTTTCTTTAACATAATTTAAATAATGTTTTTTGTCTTGTTTATAAATTGCCTCTATTTTACTTCCATATTCATCCCAATACTTCCTTACCTCTTTTTTTATTTCAATAGTCGGGATTCCTTTGTGTTTTAATTCTATTTCCTCTGGTTTTACTTTTAGGTATCCCCCTATTTGTTTCTGCATATTAGCTACAACACCTTCAGTTAGTGCGAAACCATTAATATTGTAACTTTCTTGGTTAACTTGAGATAATATTTTTTTTATTTTTTGTATAACTTCAGACAAAGATGTATGCATAGATGTTCTATCATTACGATAATATATCTGTAAGTATGGGGATATAAATGTTATAAAGTATACACCTCGGAATCCATGAACCGTGATTAGGTGCCTTGGTCTTTTTAGGTTATATTTTTCAGCAAAAGAGTCTAGCATTGAATTAGAGTACATTTGATTTGTGTTTATACTATAACCTCCAATTAAGGTTAAACTACAATATGCGTCTGGGTTATATATTTCATGTTGATTTAATACCCCATATAACTCAAACATTAATACTATGTCATATTCTTTAACGATTTCTTCGATAGGGTATGTGATAGCTTTTTTTAATAAATTGAATATAAAATCATCCGCTATTACTGTGTTTCTTGTTTTTGGGATTACTTCTATAACCTCCCCATCCTGATACAATGGATAATAAATAATGCAACTGCCATCTAATTTTTCATGGAATATTATTTCTTCTGCTTCAATACCCTCTATTTTTTTTGAGTAGTAATGAATTTTTGGCATACTGTGTATGAATTGTGGATTATCCTCGTTATTTACTTTTTCGATAAACATACTGCCTAAATATTCATTTGGTTTTCTACAAATGTATCCCTCTATTATGTTTCCTTTTTTTGTTTTTTGTTTGAATTGATATAGGTCTTTTTTTTTGACTTTATTGTCAAAATATGTTTCTATTATGTGGTTTATACTCATTTTCTCCACCTCTTATTTTTATTTTTTTTAGCAAATAATAAAGATATTGCTTTCTTTTTTAGTTGTATTTGAATACATATTAAGTGGGATTTTAAATAATAATCTTTTAAATTCTCGTTCTTTTGAACAGAATTCTATTTTTTTGCCTCTTGGGATTGTGACCAAAATTGTATGGTTGTGATGGGTGATTGAAACTTTTATTTTTTTTCGGGTTAGGTAGTAGTTTCTGGGGAGTGTTGTTTCGAAGATTTTTTGTAGGTCTTTTTGTAAGCTTTTTTCTATTGTATGTAGCCTAAGGTATAAATAATTGAGTTTATCTTCATTGTCTTCGAGTTTTGCTGCTTCACAATCTATATCTTCTATGGTTTTTATAGCAGAATCAAGGTCAATTTTGATATTGGTCCAGTTTATCATTTGTTTCCCCTTTGTTTTAGTCTTCGTAGTCTTTTACGTAGAGTAGGTATGGGCGTGGGCCTGTGAGTTCTAATTGTGATTTTGCTCCGATGATTTTATCTACTTCTTGTAGTGCGTCGAGTTGAATGTTGGGTTTATCTATATAGAATTTTATATAGTTTTTTGTTATGGTTACTTCTAGGCTTGGGCATGTGCATACTTTTTCTGCGAGTGCGTTTATTAGTTGTAGGAATGGTTTGAATTTGTTGTCGGGTTTGTCTATGTTTTCTTGTGAGTTTTCTAGGTCTCTGAATGTTAGTATGATTGAGTCGTCGTAGGTTGTTACGTCTGTTGCTATGGTGTAGTTTACGTGGGCTTCGATTGCTAGTATGTCTTTGATTGATAGTATTTTTCCGTTTAGGAATGTGAATTGGATTTGTGGTTGTTTGATACTGATTTCGTCTATTTCGTTGTCTGTTATTTTTTCGTTTAGTTCGTTGAATGTTTTAAATAATTTTTTCATCATTTATAAGCTCTCCTATTTCGTTTTGTTTGATTATTTGGTCTACTGCTTGTATCCATATGTCTCTGATTTTTGTGTTGTTTTCGTAGGCGTGTTGTTTTATTTTTGCTTTTAGTGTTGCGTCTACGTCTATGATTAGTGATTCTCTGTTTCTGGTTGTTGTGTGTTCTGTGATTGGGGTATTGTTTTCGAGTATGTTTGTTATTTCTTGTAACACTATTTGTTTTATTGTTGTGTCTTTTAGTGCTGTGATTATTTTTAGTTTTGCTTTTTTCTTTTTATCTATTTCTATGTTTTCTAGCATTTTTATGTCACCTTTATTTATTTATAGTATCTTGTTATATATATTTATTTCCTTTCATTCATATACTAAAGCCCCATTCTCCAACAAACGATTAACAATCGGAATTATTTCTGCATATGAATCTGAATCAAGTTTTTTATACTCCCTTCTTATTTTCTCTAATGTGTTAAGGTTCTCTGTTTGTATATCATTAAGTATTTGTTTTTCTTGCTCTCTTTCTATAGCATATGATTTAATTTTATCTTTTGATAATTTTTGATATGCATTAGATGCAAGTTTAAATGGTTTTGTGTAATTTAATCCATCTAATGCTTCGAGGAAGTAGTCTGTTACGAGTGTTTTTGCTCCTAATATTCTTTCTATGTCTTGGTCTAATAGGTATGTGACTGAAAAGTCGTCTGGGGCTCTATTTGTTCTTCCATACATTTGTGAGAGTACGAGGCATTGTTGTCTGTATAGCCAACCGAAATCTATTCTGTCTCTTTCTTTGACTTGTTTATCTCCAATATTGGGGAATGGGTTCTTGCAGATTACTTGAAATCTTGCTTCATCATATGGGAAGTCTACTCCCTCCCATGCATATGCTGATACGAGTATTTTATTTCCTTTACTTTGTTTGAATAATTGTATTTTTTCCTCTCTGTCATGTGAATCATGGAAGATAAATCTTGGATTATCTTTAAATTCCTGTCTAATCATATTACTAATCCTATAAGTATAAGTATGTATAACCCCCTTTTCATTAGGGTGTTGTTTTTGAATATTATCAATATGTGCAAATAATTGCTGTTTATTGCTTTCTATATTTCGTGAACTCATTGAACCTGCATAGTATTTTTTCACTGGTCTGTTTTCTGGGGGGATAATTGACGGTGTTTCTATGTATGTGTCAATTGTAATTCCCAATTCATCTGCGAGGATTTTTGGTTTTAGTATACTTCCGCTCATGATAATGTTGTATGTTGATTGTGAGAAGAATGTGTCTGTGTATTGTTTTATCATGATTGGTTTGAATACTATGTATTTGTATTGTTTGAATTGTTCTTGTTTGCATACCCAGTTGCTGGTGTCGAGTTGTATGTATTGTACTGTAGAGTTTATGGTTTGTGCTCTTCTTAAGTATCTGTCTGCTTTTTCTTTGTCTATTTTTTTGTATTTTTTTGCTTCTTGTTCGTATCTTTTTGCTATGTTTTCGAGTTCATCTATCCATGTGTAGATGTCTTCTGTGTAGTTTAGTTTGTAGTTTATGTCTTTTTTGAGTTGTTGTTGTGAGAGTTTGAGTTCTAGGAAGCTCATTATTTCTTTTTCTATGTTGTGTCCTTCATCGTATATTGTTATGTCTCTGTTTGGGAAGTGGTGTACGTATTTTTTGTCTGTTAGTGCATATGTGTAGTTGAGTAGTGTGACTGGTTCTTGTATTGCTTTTACTTTTTGTTCCCAGTATGGGCATGGAGTGTCTGTGTCTTTAAGTTGGAGTTTGTCTTCTGGGTTCATTGAGTTTTTGTCAATTGTGATTCCATATGGGCATTTGAATCCAATTTCTTTTTTGCATCTACCTTCTTCACAGGTGTTTTTTTCTGCGTGCATTATACAGTTGAAGTTGGTTCTTCCTTTTCCTGTTTGTATGTTTTTGAAGTCTTTGGTGTATTGGTCTTGTAGAAATTTTGTACTTGTATAAATATAGGTTTTGTATTGTTTTTTTTCGAGGAAATATTGACTTAATACATATGCGATTAATGATTTTCCTAATCCCACACAGGCGTTTAATACAATGTTTTTGTGTCCTGCTTCGATTGCTTCTATGATTTTGATTATTGCTTCTTTTTGATATGGTCTAAATTGTTTGTTTGCGAATGGTATGTATTGTTCTAAATTCATTATTGCTCCTCCTCTGTGACTTTAACTATAATGGAGGTTCTTCCTCCGCCTTTTCTTTTTACTCCTTCTTCTTCTTTTATTCTTTTAACGAAGCTTCGTTGCTGTCCTCTTGTTATATTTAGTTTTTTTATAATTTGCGGGACACTGGTGTCTGTGTGGTTGATATAGTAATCTTTGAATTGTGTGTAGAGTTGTTGTTCATTTACGTTTGTCCCCTCTATTATGTGAAAGTTTGGTCTTGTTATTTTAATTCCCCCCATTTTTTTATATTATTCACCGAAATTTCCAAGTATGTACCTGTATGCGTCTCTTTCGGCCTCTAATAGTTTTATTTCTTCGATTATTTCTTCCATTCTGCTTATGCATGGATAATCGCTATTTATTTCGTCTTTGAGTTTTTGCATGAGTCTGAGTTTTACTGCTCCAGTTACGCCTAATGATTCTTTAACTGTGTTTTCGCTTAACATGTTTTTTCCTTTTCTTTTTGTTTTCTTTTATAGTCTTTTTCTGCTTGTTTGATTTTGATTATGAATTCATTTATTTGTGTTTCTGGTAGGTCTACATTGATTATGTTTTTGTGTGTTGCGATTTGTAATTTCATATTTTTTATACTCCTTTTAGTAATGTTGGGTTATTGTATACTTTTGCTGTTTCGTTGCCTCCTATTTTGAAGCATAGTAGAAGGAAAATCATTATGAGTATGATTGTTATTATAATGGGTAAGTATGGGTTTATTTTTTCTATAGTTTTTTGTATTTTGTTTTTGGGTTTTTGTTTATTTAATCTTGCTGGTTTTTGCATTCTATTTCAACTCCGAATCCTTTTGTTAATAGTGTTATCACTTGTATGAGTTCGTCTGATGTCATTTTTTTATTTTGCCTCCTTTCTGTGTAGTTTTTTTAGTTCTTTGGTTATTAGGTTGTTTGTTTTTTTCATGCATTTTTTCCAGTTTTTGCATTGGAATAGTTTGCATTGTTGTAGTGGTATTGTTTGGTTGTTTTTTTTGATGCATGTGCATTTGTTTTGTTGTAGTTGTTTTAGTGTTGTCATTTTTATCAGATTTGTTTTGCTTTGTTTTTTTGTATGTTTATTGTTTGTTGGTCTTGGTTGATTAGGTTGCATATTTGTTGTATTGTTTCTTCTGTTATGTCGTTTGTGTTTATTGTGAAGAGTGTGTGTATTCCTCTTTTTATATTGTATACGTCTTGTTCTTGTTCGTATGTGCATTTGTTTTTTTCCATGATTTCGAATTTTGCGAATACGTTTTGGTTTTTTGTTATGTCTATTACGTTTAGTTGGTCTTTTTGTATTATTGTGTAGTTGTTATCATCTATGTATTTTTTGAAGTTGTCGTATTTTGTCATGAGTTTTTCCCCTCCTATTATATATAAATATAGTTTGTCGTTTTTTTAAAAAACCACACCCCCACATATGGGAGTGTGGCATTCCTCTTTCAAATTTCTAGGAGAAAATCTAAAAGTAAAAAATTTCAAACTGCATACTATACTATATCATAACAAGTATATAAATGTTTCGCTATTTAGGTGCAACCAAAAAAAACTCACCATTTATGATATAAAAAACCCATCAAACCATAAAGGGAAATCAGAAAAAGAAAGACAAAACCCCACCAAGCAAAACCAGTTAAACCCAATACTGTAGCCAAATATGTTCCTAAAACAACAGTCCAAATAAAAGGTAATAACACTATAAAAATCATTATAAGTACAACAATAAAAAATCCAAATATTTTAACATAATCTCCTCTCATACAAGGTCCTCCTTATTGTATCTCTTCGTAGTATGTATCTACAATGTCCTCTGTTATAACATAAACGACACGTGGGTCTTGTGGGTCGAAAAATACATAGTCAGAGAGTCTTATTCTTAAGTCTGGGTTTTCTGCTCTTGCTATAATTATAACATTATCCTCTGGGGGTATAATTGAAATTTTCTCTATATCCTCAATATATAATGCTATGTTTTTGATTATTTCATCAAAATTATCATCTACATATTGTATTGCTGAAACAGGTTCTGTTTTCTTCATATATTGTTTCATTTTATATCTCTCCTTGTTGTTGTGCTATTTGAACCATTCTATGAGATAATGGAAAAAGGTCTTGGAAGCATAGTTTTGCGTATCCTTTTATTATGATTTCGTCTTTTTTGGTTATTGGCTCATTATTGTTTTTTTTGAATGAGAATGATATGGAACTGTCGAAGTTTCCATTCTCTTTTATTTCTGGGAGTATATGTGTTTCTATATAATATTCGTCTCCCAATTTTTCTTTAACCATTAAGTTTAATTTTTCATCTCTTTCGTAACATTCAGTTGCATATTGATTGTATGCTTCGTAGATTTTTGCTGTTGTAATATTGTATGCTTCTCGTGAAAGTAAGTATTTAATTTGTTTTAAATCCTCTTTATTCCATATATAAAGCTGTGTATCGTCTGTTGTCATCACTAGCATATTTTTACTCCTCTGGGATTATTGCTATTTTATTCATTTTTGTGTGGAGTTCTTCTTGCCAGATTTCAGTGTTGATTTTTGTAAAAACTTTTTGTACTGGTATTAGGTGGTCTTGTGCTGTGTAGAGTAATGCATCTATTTTATCTATAATGCTTTGTAGTTGTGCTTCTGTTATGTATTGTTGTTGGTAGTGCCTGATTGTTTCCAGTATGGTTAGGTTACAGTGTGTGATGAGGTTTTGTAGTGTGATTTTTTGTATTTGTGGTATAATAAGGTAGTATTTTGTCATTTCTTGTTTTAGTTTTTGTGGTTGTAGCGTGTATGTTTTTATTTGTTGTGTTGTGTATTGTTTTTGATTGGTTTGCATGTTAGTATTTTATCCTCCTCTGGGTTGTGTGTTATGTTGAATTTGTCTATTGCTTGGAAGAAGTCTTCGGCTGTTATTGTTTGTGTTTTCATTATGTTGTGTTGTGTTCTGTACAGTATATTAAATTGCATGTTTTTTGTTCCTTTGTTTTTTCATGGGAACAATTACATTTTCCGTTTTTTAGTTCTATATAGTAGTATAGTTTTTTTGTGTTTTGTAATCCTATATCTGTTTTTAGGATTTCTTTGCTTGTGTATCCGAGTTTTTGTGCCATTTCTTGTGTTATTTCGTCTACTCGGATTCTTTTTACATTTTTTACTATATATGTTCCATACATAGGAGGTTCGGGTTTTTGTACTCGTATTTCGTCTCCAGCTTCTATGTTTTGTTCTAGTTCATCGGTTATTAATGCTGTTATTTCTTTTTGTGTTAGTGCTGTATAATAGCGTTCTTCTAAATGTATTGTTTCCATGTTTATTCTCCTTTTTTATTGTTTTTGTTTTTTAAATGATTATTCAGAACATGATTGATTAAGACATCATATTTTTTATCTCGTATTTTTTGCAGGTCTTGTTCGTATTGTTTTATTGCTTTGATGACTAGTTGTGTTTGTTTTTTCAGGTTTTCGATTGTGGAGTCATTGTTTATGATGTAATTATATTTTATATTGTTATCCCATTCGGTGTGTCTTTTTCTTTGTGTTCTTGGTGTTTTTTTGTTATTTGGACGTTCAATTAGTATTTTAAAACATGTATGGTGTGTTTTCTCCATATCTGTTACGCCTTTAGAATCAACAACATATATATTATAATCATGATTGAATTGTTTTTTTGTCGTCCAATAATAATTATTTGCTATTTGCGTTTCTGCAAGTATTTGTTGGTCTAAAAAATCAATTTGATATTCAAGTTTATCTGTGAAAATATGTGTGTTTTCATCTTTGTATCGTGGATTTCTTGTTGTTTTTGATAAAATTTTATGAGAATCCATACCTCTATAATGCATTTGGGTGTTTAATTCATCTGCGAAAGTGTCTTTTCCTACTGCGAAGTCGCCAGCTATTAGTATTATCATGTTAATCATTAATGTTTTAAAAAAAAGAGTGAAGATGTTTATTCTTCTGTTTTTTGTTTAGTTAAATTTAATTCCTCAATAAGGTAGTCTGTGATTGCTAATAATTCATCACTTGTAACTCCTAACATTGATGCGAGTAATAATCCTTCTATGACAAATAATGGGATATACAAGAGTGCTCTGTTCTCTGTACAGTCTGGAGTGTTTATGTCTTCGTCATAGAGTTTTTTTAATTTTTCTATACTTAATCCGATTTGTTCTTTTACTGCTGTGTTTAGTAATTCATCTGATGTTTCAAGTGTCATTTTTTTTTATTCCTCCTCTTGCATGGTATAGGTTTTTTCTTCGAGTTGGGTTTCTATTAGTAGTAGGTTTTTTAGAAATGTTGTCATGTGTTTTATTTTAGTATGTTATCCATATATATAGTTTTAGTATGTTGGGATATAAGTATCGATTGATTCTATATCTATTTCTCTTGATAGTTTAATGATTAAAGAAATAGGGAAAGTCACACTTTTTTCTAATATTGGTGTCGCTTTGTATTCTATTTTAATTTTATCATCATCATTTTTATTATTTAACATAATAATATCTATTAATTCATCTGATGTGCATAAAAATTCAATTTTATGGCATGCTATTTTAAATGAAAAATTTAAATTATTTTTTTTCATTTTTTGTATATCATCTATAAAGTATTGTATTGCTTGTCTTTTAATATTATTTTTTTTAGTTGGTTTTTCTAATTCTGTCATTTTTTTCACTCCTTATCTTGTTTTATTTTAGTATTAATTTCAATACTTCCATCATGAATCATTTCTACTGTTTTTAGGCAGGCTTTTGTTTTTTAATTCATTAATAAATTCTTCATATGTCATTTGAACCTCCCCCATGAAATCCATTATGGAGTAGTGTTTGTAGTGTTGGGTTTTGTAAAACATGTGTGAATTCCTTTGCTTCATTGAATAATAATATATCTTCAGGGCGTAACATATATGTTTTCCCCGTAAGAGTAAGTTTACTAAAAACCCCATATTTATCATAGTTTGTATCCAATCGTATAAAGTTAGGAGCGTTCATAATCATCCCCATTGACTCACTTTCAGGTTTTGGAGAAAATATTGTTGCATAATATGTATTGTTAATTGGAGGCATGTACGTTGATACTAATATTTCTCCAGTGTCTTCTATTTTAAAATATGTTTCATAATGATTATCAAAGTTAATATATTCGTCTCTATGAAATAGTTCGAAAGTTACATATTTTTCGGTTTTAGAAACTTCCCATTCGTCGTAATATTCATTATTAAGTAATGCTTTTATAATTTTGTCCTCGTTTCCTTTTACTTGAGCAAATCCATCGTTTTTAATACATTTAATCACTTATACTCTCTCCTTTTAAATTGGGTCATATCCATTTTTAACCAAGGTTTTCTTAAAACCATCTCCATCCTCATCATTAAAAATTGTTTTAATATGTTTATGTTCATTAAATATTATAACTCCACCTTCAAATAATGGGTATGCTTTTTGTTCCTTATCGGTCACTGTATGGACAACGTATTCATGTTCAGGAGTGATTGTTTGTAGACTGTTAAAGTTTGGTGCTTGTAATAGTAGGTCTGCCCATGCAAGGTCCTCAAATTTTCCTTTTTCTTTATGTATAGTGAAGAGAACTGCTGTATATACTGGGTTTTCTTCTCTTTCTTCTATTAAGATTTCACCCTTTGGCATTAATTTATAGTATGTTTCTGGGGTGTTTTTGAATGTTTTTGTTTGTAGTGTGACTGGATGTGTTAATGCAAATTTTGAACCATAAAATTTGTCCTTTTCATATGTGTAACTCCATCTTAAGTAAAATGAATGGTCTTTTAGGAAGTCTACTATAGTATCTTCATGTCCCCGTACCTGTGTGTAGTCGTCACCAAATTTCTTACATCTTATTTTCATTTATTTACCTCCGGAAATAATTCCTTTTTATTTCTTTGTGTCAAAATTATGTTACAAAAATCCCCATATTTACGGTCATTTTGTAGTATAACTGCCTGAATTTCATAAATATCATGTGTTGCAAACCTATAAGCACAATCAATATCATTTATTGGTGTCAAGCTTAAACCTATATCTAAAGATGGAGGGAGTTTGCGTAACTCCTCGATTAATTCTTCAACTTTCATTTTGTATTCTCCTCTATTAGTTTTAAACTGTAATCCATTATTTCTTCCGCAATATCCTTAGGCAAGTCACATACCATCACAATTCGATTTCCATTGTTTAATCTGTCTTTTATTTCCCATCTTTCTAACCCCCTATATTTTTTTTCGTACCTATCTATCTTACACTTTTCAACCCGGTCTCCCCATCGTGTTACTTCTTTATTTGTCTGATAAGTAGCATACCAATTAAGGAATAGTATTATACTGAAAATGCTTACAAGTATTAATATGCAGATAATTAACCCACAATTATTATTAACTTCTATCATATTTCCTCTACCTCATTAAATATTTGTGTTATTAAATCTAATCTCATTTTACAATGTATCCATTAGATTCTAAAACATCCCTATACAATTGATTTTTTTCGTTCTCTAAACAATCCACAATTTTCCAATCCATATTAAAGATAAGAATATCATTCTGGGTTACCGCAAAGGTTTTAGTTGTAGTTTTTAACTTCCAATTTTTCAATAATGTATCTATTGTACTATCGCTTTCCATATCCAAACTTACAAAATTTTGAGCTTGAAGGATCTTCACCATATCTTGGCTAGCTATAGAGAATGGCACTGCGATATAATCTGTAGACCCATATTCACTGTATTTTTTTTTACATTTTATTCTCATTATGATTCCTCACGTTCTAGACGGGTAATTACTATGGCCCCTCGTTCACAAATATCTTCACATGATTTACAATAAGTGCATTCCCAAGCATGTATCTTGAGATGATTGTTAAAGCGTTTTAACATAAGAATTGTGTTTATACGGTCTTCTCTTAGTACTCCACTTTGACAGCCCTCTACACATTCCATACATCGATTACAATTATCATTAATATATATTAGGCCTCCAATCATATTTTCTTTACCTCATCAAGTATTTTTGTTATTAAATCTAATTGTGCTCTTGCACAGGCAACAGCTAATTCGTCACCACTGTTCTCTATTATAGTATATTTCTTATCTATGTTTTCATATGAGCTATTTAATATTCTATCAATCGCACGTAATTTACACATTAAGTCTGCTGAAATCTTATAATAGTCTTCTTTAAGTCCTTCAATTCGTCTCTGTTCCTCTAGTAATTGTTGACAAACCTGTCTGTAGCGTTCATTTGATACATTGAGTTCATCGGATTGTTCTTGTTTAATATGCTTCATTTCGTTAGTAAAATCTTCATTATATTTTTCTTCGTCATAATATGAATTCTCTTTTAATCTATCTCTTTCTTCTTTTAAACTTTCCTGCATAGAACGAAGGAGTACACAGTGTATATAATTCCATGTTTTATTAGGATATTTCTCAATATCTTCTTTTAAATCATCTAATGCTTTATCTATTCTTTTTATTTCATCGTTGTATCGATGTATAGTGTCAAATCTCATTTATTTATTCCCCCTTTTTATCTATTCTTGGATTTTTTACTGGGCAACCATGTTTTTTAAAAACAAGAGAATCCTCTCTCTTACATTCTTTGCATTGTCCAATTGGTAATTCTTTATATTTATTATGTAAAAATGGGCTTTGTAAACCATCATCACGGAATAAATATCCTGCTTCAAAAGATGCTTCACTGACTATTGGACATTTAACAAATCCATATCGTAAATGTAGGCCATGTATTAATAACATTCTTCTCTTTATTAAATCAGAGGTATGTATCTGGCATGGCATTCGTCTTTCATCATCATATGAATCTTCATCTGCATATTTATGTACATAATCGTCTATAACATCATAGACCATTACTGATAATTCACTATCAGTAAAATAACTTTTATGTCCCATAATAATGTCATCAGAGCCATCATAAGGTTCATAATGACTTATTTTATAATAATTTAATACTTCAGACATTATCTTTTCACCCCTTTAATTGTAAATAATAATGGAATGGTTGATTAGAACGTTTCCTAACTCCAACTAAACCAAAATCATCTTTATATTCATTTGATTGAGCTTCTAATAATTTTTCGATTTGTGAATCTGTAAGATTAAGAAAATGTATTTCTTTTCTTGCGAAACGAACAAAATCTTTAATTCCTAATTTATTTAATAAATTAATTATTTTTTGCATTTTATCTTCATCCACCTCTGCATCATACAATGGAAGAAAGGTATACCCTTCATCAGTCATTTTAATACCTCTTTTGTCTCCCTAATAACTTTTAATAGTAATTTCTCATCAATCACAACAACATCTCACTAATTTATATTCTTTCAATCTCGTCGATAATACTTGTTATTAAATTTAATTGGGCTTCTGCACGGATAATAGCTAATTCATCATCGTTTTCTAATCTTTCTGTATAATTTTCGTCTATTGCCTCATACAAATCATTTAATAAATTATTAATCTCATGTGATTTTTCTGTTAATATGTGATTTTCTGCCATAACTGAACGATTTATTTGCTGTGTAAAATCTAATAATAGTTTAAGCTGTGCTTCTAATTTTTCGTCCTGTGCCTCTACTAATTCTTTATAAATCTGACTGTAGCAGTCTTTTAGTACTGAGAGTTCTTCTTGTAATTGTTCTTCAGATGGGGTATACATATGTGTTCATCTCTTTAAAGTTTTTCGGATTTTTCTTTTTCAATACGTTTCATTTCATTAATGAAATCTTTATTATACTCTTCTTCTTCGGTAATTGAGGAAATAATTTTATTTAAAGGTTTTATACTTTTTTCTGCAGAATGACGAGCATAATTTTGTGGAAGAGTGTATGTTGATAAATTGTTCTTTTTTACTTTGTCGAATTCTCCATTTTCTATTTTTTCGATTAAATTTTCATAGATACGAATAACATTCATCATAGACTCATACATGAGATTTTTAATTATATACTCTTGTCTGCGATTATACATTAAGGAACTGGTTAATTCTTTTTGTAGAATAACAACTTGTTCGTTATATTCTCTTTTTTGTTTTTTTAGGTAGGATATTAATAATTTTTCTTCAATCATTTTTTTCACATCTTTCAGGTTACCATGAATCTAACTCTTTAAAAAACTTTTCTACAGACATGCCTTTTTTGGAATCATCACACCTATCAAGAGCTTCTTGAGTAGCTTTATGAAATTCTAAATTATCCCTTTCTTTTTTTAATTCATTACGGATGTATTTAAGACCTTCGCAATTTGTATGCGCCCCTATTTCTTCGGGGTGGGTTTTAATATATTTCTCCCAATTATCTATCATTTTATCTATCTTTTTTATTTCATCATCGTATTCAGATAGTGTTTGAAACCTCATTTTATCCCCCCTTTTTTTATTAAGAGTGATAGACTTCTATTTTGTAAAAATAGATTAGTTGCCTCCTGTTGTAGCATATTATATCATTTCCTATATTTATAGTTTTTGATTTTAAAAAAAAACCAACAACATCTGTTGGCTTTTTTAAAATGTTATTCCAATCACAATACTATATTTATACATTCATAGTATTTAAATGTTACGATTATCAAAAAGAAAAAATAATAAAAAGTAAAAACCTAACAAAGTTAAGAAGAAAAAAATATTTAAAGTGAAATACAGGGGGAGGGATAAATGTGGGGGGTTGTTGTATTTTTTTTTAAATAAATATATTCTTCTGAGTGTTAGGTATGTAATAGATATTAATAATTTTACTTATAAAGGTTTTTTCAAAAAAAAGGGGGGGTACTAACCCATCTCAACATCAATAGGGTCAGCTAAATCTCCAGTATTAATCCATTCAAAAAAGGCATCCATATCAAATAAAATAAACCTTTTTGGTTTTCCCTGTACTCTTCTTTGAACATATTGCCTGTTTAATATTCCAGCGATTGCTTCTACATTCATTTTGACAGGGCTTCCTTGTCTTGTTGCTTCGCTTTTTATTCTTGCTGTAACTCCTATGATATGTTTTTCTTCGTCATATACAATGTATTCTAGTATTCCTTCGTCACTTAATCCTTTTATCCATTCTTCGTTGGTTAATTCTGGTTTGGAGAAGCGTCCCATGCTTTCATTGTTTTTCATTATGAGTTTGTCCTCTATGTTTTTGGATTTGTATTTGTTTATGCTTCTTAATATGACGCTTCTTATGTCTTCTATGATATTTTGGTCTGCTTCTTCCATGGTTCTTTCGTTTTTGTATGGTTGTAGGAACCATGTGTAGTCTTGTATGTTGAGTTGTGCGTATTCTATTAGTTGTTTGATGAATATGTTTCGTAGGTCTTCGATTGGTGTTAGTAATAGTTTTTGTATTGGGAGTGTGCTACTGTAGTATGTTGTGTAGTCTCCGATTGCGTGGAGTATTTTGAATTTTGATGTGTTGATGTTTCCGTTGAAATTGTATCTTTCGTTGAATAAGTCGTAGTCTGTGTTGTTGAATCTTTCTTGGCTTGTCATTGTTATGAGTGTGCTTCTACGGACGATTGCTGCGTCTTCAGGGAGTGTTACGTTACTGGTGTAGATTACATTACTGTATCCATATACATCGTAGCCGGGTTTTCTGATGATTTTGTTATCTACGTTGATTTTTATTAAATCTTCGACTTCAGAGTGTGGTCCTACTAGGCTTTCACATTCATTTATAATGATGCCTGTTCCTGTTTGTGATACTGCTCTTCCGTATTGTGCTGGTGTTTTACATGTGCTTCCCGGTTTTTCTGTGAGTTCGTTTATTGGTGTCCATATGAGCATGCCTATTTGGGAGAGTGTTGTTTTTGCTGTTCTTGATGCTCCGTGTATGAATAGGCTTGGTATTGGTTCTCCGTCTTCTTTTCTGATGAAGCTGTATGGGCTGGTTAGACAGTATCTTAGTATTCCTGTTATTTTTGTTTTATCTCCTTTGTACCATTCATAAAGGTCTTTTAGTAGTTGTAGTGCTTTTTGTACTTGTTCAGATGTTGGTTTGTCTTCTTCAATGTTTATGCTTCCTTCTCCTTTGTTTCTTACTATTTTATGTTTTTCTGGGTGTATGAATATGCCGGGTACGGGTACGTCTATTTTGAAGTTTACGAGGTTGTTTTCTTTGAAATAGTTAGTTATTTTATTCATTAAGTCGGGGAATGTGTTTTGTGCGAGTACGGCTCCGGGTTCTTTTCTGATTTGGGTTATACATGTAGGGAAGCCTTTGACGTCAGCGTTTCTGTCTGTTGCTATGTGTTGTATTTTTTGATTGTTTGTATTCATAGTGTATTTGATTTCGCAGATGCTTGGGGCTTTTTTATCCATTACGTTGTCGTGTATGTTGATTTCGTCTATTACGAAGCCTGTTAGTGTTTTTATGGTTTTTTTAGTGGGGTTTCCGTACCAGTAATTGGTTCCGTTGAAGTCATAGTATCCTTCTTTTACTGCTTTGTTTAATGTTTTTATTGGGGGTAGTTGTAGTTTGTTTTTTTCAGCATAATCTATAAGGTCCATTTTAAGGTCGTTAAATGTGGATAGTGTTTTTTTTTCAGTGCGTATTGTGCTGGTGTTGTAGTCTAGTATAATTGTTTCGTCTTTGTTTTTGAATTGGTATTCATTATGTAAGGCTTTTTCTAGTTGGAATGTCCACTTGTTTCCGTAGCCCGGTTCTACTGTTTCGTTTAGTTTTTGTATGAGTGTGGGTAGGCCGGTTTTGTTGGTTTGTGTTCTGTATTGTGGGTTCCATTCTCGTAGGAAGTCTTTTTTTGTTTTTGTATTGTTTTTGAATTGTATTGTTTCGGTGATTTTGTTTATGATTGTTTCTGCTGTTTCTATGTCTATGTGTTGGCTGAGGTAGTGTGATAGTGGTAGTAGTACGTTTGTGTGTTTGCTGTTTTGGAGTTTTGTGAATGCTGTTTGTATTAGTTGTGTTATTTGTTGTATATTATTTGGAGTGTTACTTTTTATGGTTTTAGTATTACTTTGTTTGGGTGCATCTTGAATCCATGTGAAGCCAGATTCTAGGAGGGCTTTTTTAACCCACTCGTTAATATCTTCTATAGCATTGTTGAGGTCTGGATTAAATATTACTCCGGTTTGCAGTATTTCGTATTCTGCTCCATCGACTGTACTTCCTCCTAGTACGATTTGTCTGTTTGGGTGTGTGAATATTTCTATACTGTTTTCTAGTTTGTGGTTACTGTATTCTTTTAATTCATCGGGGATTTGTTCTTCGGATGGGAGTTTTAGGTGTGTGCTGGTGTAGTGGTCGTTGTCGTTAGTGTAGTTTGCTTGTGTTTTGTTCCAGCAGAATATATGGTATCCATTAGGTGATTTATGTACCTCGAAGCGTTTGTCTCCTTTTATGTGTTTCCAGAGTGTTTGGAATAAGTATTCGGTGGAGCCGGGGATTTTTTGGTTTTGTATTGTTAGGCCGTCTATGTCTATGCAGGCGAGACTGTATCCATGTGTGTCGTGGTTCCAGCCGGTCATTATTCCGTAGTTTCCTTGGTGTGTTGTTAGTTGTTCTGGTGTTTGTATTGTTGTGCTCCAGTTTTTGGTTTGTGGGTATTTTTTGTTGGGTGGTATTGGTATTAGGCGTATACTTTTGTCTTCTTGTCCTGTGCAGACGATGTTGAATTTGTGTATGTTGGGTGCTTGATGTTTTTGTGTTAGTGTTTTGTAATTCATTGTGTGGTCTCCTCTTGTTTGATGGTTATTTGTTCGTTTTCGGGGTTTAGGTGCCAGTGTAGGGTGTTTCCTATTTTTATTTTTGTTTGTTGTACGTATGGTTTTGGTATTACTAGTATGTGGCTTCCTCCGAGCATTCTTATTTTCATTTTTCTGTGTTCTTTGGTGGTGGGTTGGGTTTCTTGTATTGTTAGTGTGTTGTCGGTGTTTGGGTGTATGTATAGTGGTCGTCCTTTTTGTAGTTTTAGTATTTTTACGAACATTTTAGGTATTACTATTGTCACACTTTTGTGTGAATTTATTATTTTTGTTTTATCTTCTATTGTTATCATGTGTTGTTTGTTTGTTAGTTGGGGTATATAAATTTATCGTCAAAAAAATATTACACAAAAAAAAATTTTATAACATACATATAAACAACTAATAAAATATTTTGTTAACAATTATATAACCCATACAAAAAAAGAAATATAAAATATGAACATTTTACACTACCTCCCCCCATTTATTATTATTTTGTTCAATGTTTTATAAATTACACTAAACAATGATTAACAACCTATATAAAAAACCAAACCAGTGTAAAAAATATACGACATAACATGCGTTATATTCATCAGATGCGTTTCTAACTCATATAAGGGGTACAAAAAAGAATACGTTCAACATTTTTATTTTTCTTTGTTATTTTGTTCAATTTTTTATAAATTATGCTAAACAATGATTAATAATTCATATAAAAAAGAGAGGAAAGTATAAAAAATATATAATATAACAGGTGTTATATTTTCTCGGGCGAAGTTAATTCATATTGGGGGGATTTATGGGGGATTGTGTTTTGTGTGTTTGTTCAGTGTTTTTTATTTTTGTTGTTATTTTGTTCAGTGTTTTTGGGTTTTTGCTGAACAGTTGTGTTTTTGTTTTTTGTTTATGATTTGTATTTTATTTGTTCAGTGTTTTTTTATTTTGTTGTTATTTTGTTCAGTGTTTTTTGGTTTTCGCTGAACAATTTTTTTGTGATTTGTTTGTTTTTTTTTGGGTGTGACGGTTTTGGGTTTGTTATTGTACCATATTTTTGTATGACCTGATTTGAGGTATAGTGGTAGTTATGCTCTTGTAATATTTGAGGTATTGTTGGTGTTGTGGTAGTTGTACTCTTGTAATATTTGAGGTGTTGTAGGTATTGTACTACTTTCTGTATTTATTTATAGTTTTTTTTTTGATTCGCTTCTTTCTTTTTGTTACGTTGTAGCTGTGGGTGTAGCAGTTTTTTTCTGGCTTATTTTTGCTTGTTTTTTTGTTTTGTTTGTTTTTTGTGGTTTATTTTTATTTTGTACTGTTGTGGTTTCTTTGATACGGGTTTTTGTTTGTTTTTGTTGCTCTATGTTGGTTTTTCTCTATTATTATTATTATTATTTTTAATGT
>ENA-UOJD01001223-UOJD01001223.1-human-gut-metagenome-genome-assembly--contig:-P48-NODE-1223-length-27987-cov-47.911034_pt1 | contig 27987 bp, 25 predicted proteins | sample MGYA00242342_ERZ723889 | MGnify/ENA metagenome assembly ERZ723889
AAACAGCTCATGGCGGGCGGCGGCGTTGCGCTGATCGGCATGACCCTTGTACCCCTGCTTTCCGGGCTGTTCGGCTAAGAAGCACGGGTAAGAGCCTATGCAGAGCATACTTGACGCGATCACGGAATGGATAAAGGAAATCCTCATAGGAGCCATTAACGGGAACCTGTCAACTATGTTCGGGGACGTAAACGAGAAAGTCGGCACGATTGCCGCAGAGGTAGGGCAGACCCCGCAGGGCTGGAACGCGGGCATTTTCAGCATGATACGCACGTTATCAGAGAATGTCATAGTCCCCATTGCGGGGCTTGTCATTACCTACGTCCTATGCGTGGAGCTAATCAGCATGGTAACGGAAAAGAACAATATGCACGACGTTGACACTTTCATGTTTTTCAAGTGGTTTTTCAAGGCGTGGGTGGCGGTGTACCTTGTCACCCACACCTTTGATATTACTATGGCAGTCTTTGACGTTGCGCAGCACATCGTTTCCGGCGCGGCGGGGGTGATAAGCGGCAGCACAGAAATTGACGTTGCCGCCGCCCTTGCTTCCATGCAGGAGGGGCTTGACGCAATGGAAATCCCCGAACTTTTATTACTGGTTATGGAAACAAGCCTTGTGAGCCTTTGTATGAAAATCATGTCCGTACTGATAACCGTTGTCCTCTACGGCAGAATGATAGAAATTTACCTTTACTGTTCCGTGTCGCCTATCCCATTTGCAACAATGACAAATAAAGAGTGGGGGCAGATCGGCAACAACTACTTAAAAGCCCTGTTCGCTATCGGCTTTCAAGGCTTCCTCATTATGGTGTGCGTCGGCATTTACGCGGTGCTGGTGAACAACATAACAGTGGCAGACAACCTACACAGCGCGATATTCTCCCTTGCTGCTTATACGGTAATCCTCTGCTTTTCCCTGTTCAAATCCGGCGCACTTGCAAAGTCGATATTTTCAGCGCATTAGCGGCGTGTCAAGGGCAGGGTGGAGATTTTCAGAGCGAAGCGGCGAAAATACGACCCGACCTTGACGCGGGGAAAACCCATAAAATCGGGACAGGCAAAGGGCAAAAATTGACCTTTGCCTTGATTACCCTTTATGGGACTTGCAGGAAGCAGACAGAAAGGAGGGACAAGAAACCATTGAAAAGAAATACGGCATAATTTACGCCGATCCCCCGTGGAAGTATGCACAGAAGCGGCTTTCCGGCGCGGCAGAACACCACTACCCGACCATGAGCATAGAGGAACTTTGCGCGCTCCCCGTGGCTGGACTTGCGGCAGAGGACAGCGCACTTTTCTTGTGGGCGACATTCCCCCAGCTTCCCGAAGCCCTGCGGCTTATCAAGGCTTGGGGCTTTTCCTACAAGACCGCCGCCTTTGTATGGCTGAAACTCAATAAAAAGTCCTACACATGGTTTTACGGCTTGGGATTTTGGACGCGGGGAAATGCGGAACTCTGCCTGTTTGCTACACGGGGACACCCAAAGAGAAAATCGGCGGGTATTCATCAATTCATTATCTCCCCCATAGAGCAGCACAGCAAAAAGCCGGATATAACGCGGGAAAAAATCATTGCCCTTATGGGCGACATTCCCCGGATAGAGCTTTTCGCAAGGCAGGAAACGGCGGGCTGGGACACATGGGGGAATGAAACCCAAAACAGCATAGAGCTTTGACGGAAAGGAGGTTTTCGGTATGGCGTATGTACCCGTACCAAAGGATTTATCAAAGATAAAAACAAAAGTCGCTTTCAACCTCACGAAGCGGCAGATCGTTTGTTTCGCGGCAGCACTCATTATAGGCTTGCCGCTTTTTTTCTTGCTAAAGGACAGCGCGGGAACCAGCGCGGCGGCATTTGTGATGATTGTCGTCATGCTGCCCTGCTTCCTCATGGCAATGTACGAGAAACACGGACAGCCCCTTGAAACCGTGGTGAAAAACATCATGCAGACAAAATTTGTCCGACCAAAGGAGCGACCCTATCAGACGCAGAATTTATACGCTGTCTTGGAAAAGCAGCGGAAACTGGAAAAGGAGGTATCAGCGATTGTCAAAGGAACCAACCAAAGGCGGCGCACCGGGAAAAAGCCCCGGAACTAAGGCGAAGCGGAAACTGACCCACAGCGAGAAGAAGCAGATCGCCGCCGCAATCAGACAGGCAAAGGGGGACGGAAAGGCGCACACCGCCCAGCAGACAATCCCCTACATCAACCTGTACCCGGACGGGATATGCCGGATAACGGAAAAGAAATACAGCAAGAGCATTGTCTACGAGGATATAAACTACCAGCTTGCACAGGCAGACGACAAGACCGCCATTTTTGAGAACTGGTGCGACTTCCTCAACTACTTTGACGCTTCCGTATCGGTGCAGCTCTCTTTCATCAATCAAGGGACTAAACGGGAGGAAGCGGAAAAGGCGATCAACATTCCGGCGCAGGAGGACGCTTTCAACTCTATCCGCACGGAATACGGGGATATGTTAAAAAGCCAGCTTTCCAAAGGGAACAACGGGCTTGTGAAGCACAAATATATCACGTTCAGTATCGAAGCGGACAACATGAGCGCGGCAAAATCCCGGCTTTCCCGTATCGAAACGGACATACTGAACAATTTCAAGGTGCTTGGGGTATCTGCCCGCCCGCAGACAGGTTATGAACGGTTACAGACCATGCACGGGGTATTCCACCCGGAGGGGGAGCCGTTCAATTTTGACTTCTCTTGGCTTGCCCCGTCCGGGCTTACCACAAAGGACTTTATCGCCCCGCCCTCATTCCGTTTTGGCGAGGGGCGGTATTTCCGCATGGGGCGCAAAATCGGCGCGGTATCATTTTTACAGATACTTGCGCCGGAGTTAAACGACCGCATTTTAGCGGATATGTTAGACCTTGAAACGGGCGTGATTGTCAATCTTCATATCCACAGTATCGACCAGACGGAAGCAATCAAGACGGTAAAGCGGAAAATCACCGACCTTGACAAAATGAAGATCGAGGAACAGAAGAAAGCAGTCCGCGCCGGGTACGACATGGATATAATACCGTCCGACCTTGCCACTTTTGGCGGCGAAGCGAAAAATCTCTTGCAGGATTTACAGAGCCGCAACGAGCGTATGTTTCTGCTCACTTTCCTTGTGGTGAACATGGCAGACACAAAAAGGAAGCTGGAAAATGACATTTTCGCGGCGGCGGGTATCGCACAGAAATATAACTGCGCCTTAACCCGACTTGACTACCAACAGGAAGCGGGGCTTATGTCAAGCGTCCCTATCGGTGAGAACCTTATCCCCATACAGCGGGGCTTGACGACTTCCAGCACGGCAATCTTTATCCCCTTTATCACGCAGGAGCTTTTTCAGAGGGGCGCAAGCCTTTATTATGGGCTGAACGCGCTTTCCAACAACATGATCTTGTGCGACCGCAAGCAGCTTAAAAACCCCAACGGCTTAATCTTGGGAACGCCGGGAAGCGGAAAATCCTTTGCGGCGAAACGGGAAATGACAAACGCTTTCCTCATTACCGACGACGACATCATTATCTGCGACCCGGAAGCAGAGTATTACCCCCTTGTGCAGCGGTTACAGGGACAGGTGATAAGGCTTTCCCCCACCAGCCCGCACTACGTCAACCCTATGGATATAAACCTCAACTATTCCGAGGACGACAACCCGCTTGCGCTGAAAAGTGACTTTATCCTCTCCCTTTGTGAGCTGATCGTCGGCGGCAAGGAGGGCTTGCAGCCCGTGGATAAGACCGTCATTGACCGCGCCGTGCGTAACGTCTACCGCCCTTTCCTTGCTTCCCCCGACCCGGCAAAAATGCCGATCTTGGGCGACCTGTACGACGAGCTTTTGAAGCAGCCGGAGCCGGAAGCGGTGCGTATTGCGGCGGCGTTGGAGCTTTACGTTTCCGGGAGCCTTAACGTGTTCAACCACCGTACCAACGTGGAGCTTTCTAACCGCCTTGTCTGCTTTGACATTAAACAGCTTGGGAAGCAGCTCAAAAAGCTGGGTATGCTGATTGTTCAAGATCAAGTGTGGAACCGCGTCACCGTGAACCGGGCGGCGAAGAAATCCACACGGTATTTCATGGACGAATTTCACCTGTTGCTGAAAGACGAGCAGACCGCCGCCTATTCCGTGGAGATTTGGAAGCGTTTCAGAAAATGGGGCGGCATACCCACGGCGATCACACAGAACGTCAAAGACCTTTTGGCAAGCCGGGAAGTGGAGAATATCTTTGAGAACAGCGATTTTGTCCTCATGCTCAATCAAGCGGCGGGCGACCGGGCGATCCTTGCGAAGCAGCTCAATATCTCCCCGCAGCAAATGTCTTACGTCACCCATTCCGAAGCGGGCGAGGGGCTTTTATTCTATGGCAACGTCATTCTGCCCTTTGTAGACCGCTTCCCGAAAGATACCGAGCTGTACCGGGTAATGACGACAAAGCCGGAGGAAGTGGGCGGCGCGTAACCCGCAGATTATTTTATCAGCCTTGCGCTCTCTTGGGGCGCAGTTTGGAGGTGAACCACCATGAAGCAGTACAAAGCCCGCGACAAAATCACGCAGAAAATGACCCGCGACGGGGCTATCGAAGTGAACGAAAGCAAAGGCACAAAAAAGCGTATCAGCAAACGGGCGCGGGAAGCTGTCTTACTGAAAACGCCGGAGCAACAGGCGGCACAGGACGCACAGGCAGCGCAGCCCATACCGGGCAGTCCCGCCCCGGATATATCCGGGGGCGCGCCGCCCCTGCCCCATGTGCCGGGGACGGAGCCGGAACAGGACACGGGAACCGCCGAGCGCGTCTTAGAGCATATCGACGGGGCGCACACCCGCAGAGCCAGCAAAAAGGCGGCACGGAAAGCACAGGCAGAAGCAGAAAGCCGCGCCCGCACTTCCCGGCTGCAATTCACCGAGGAAGAACGGGCAACGCCGGAGCTGGAAAAATACATCAAGAAATCCGACAAAGCCGCTGACAGGCTGGACGGAGCAAGGGCGAAAATCCCAAAGGAAAAGAAACTTGTCAAAGAGCGCACTTTTGACGAAGCCACCGGGAAAGGCAAGACCCGCCTACGTTTCGAGGAACGGGAAAAGCCAATGAACGGCGGCAGGGAACATAAAAACCCGTTATCCCGCCCCGCGCAGGAAGCGGGTATTTTCGTCCATAACAAGGTACATTCCGTGGAAAAGGACAATTCCGGCGTGGAGGGTGCGCACAAATCCGAGGAAACCGCCGAAAAAGCCGCGAAGTACGGGGCGCGGAAAGTCAAGGAGGGCTACCGCAGCCACAAACTCAAACCCTACCGGGCGGCGGCAAAGGCTGAAAAGGCGGCGCAGAAAGCAAACGCCAACTATCTCTACCAAAAGGCACTCCATGACAACCCGCAGATCGCAGCGTCCAATCCGTTCTCCCGGTATATGCAGAAGCAGCGCATTAAAAAGCAGTATGCAAAGACCGTCAAGGCACAGGGCGCAAAGGCTGTCAAGAACGCAGCGGAGAACACAAGAAAAGCCGCCAAAAAGACCGCCGAGGGAACCAAAAAGGCAATCGCATTTGTCGGGCGACACCCAGCGGGTGTATGTATCGCCATAGGTGCGCTGCTGCTTTTCATTATGATTTCTTCCGCATTATCCTCTTGCGGAGCTATGTTTTCCGGCATGATTAACGGTATTGTGGGGACTTCCTACACGTCGGAGGACGCGGATTTAGTCGCCGTGGAAAACAACTATACGGCACTGGAAACGGACTTGCAGCGCAGGATTGACAATATCGAGCGCGACAACCCCGGCTATGACGAGTACCGCTATGACCTTGACAGTATCGGGCATAACCCCCATGAATTAGCGTCCTACCTCACCGCGCTTTTACAGACCTACACCCCGGCGACCGCACAGGCAGAAATACAGCGTATCTTTGAACTTCAATATACCCTCACTCTGACGGAGGAAGTGGAAATACGCTACCGCACGGAAACCAGCACTGACCCGGACACCGGGGAAACCACCACCGAGGAAGTCCCCTATGAGTATTTTATCCTCAATATCAAGCTGGAGAACAAACCCATATCCGAGCTTGCGCCGGGACTGCTTACCCCGGAGCAGCTTGAAATGTTCCGTGTCTATCTGGAAACCAGCGGAAACAAGCCCCTTATTTTCGGCGGCGGTTCCCCGGACGGGAACCCGTCGGAGGATTTAAGCGGGGTGCAGCTTGTAAACGGCACACGCCCCGGAAATACCGCCGTGGTAGACCGGGCAAAGTCACAGGTAGGCAATGTAGGGGGACAGCCCTATTGGAGCTGGTACGGCTTCAACAGCCGCGTGGAATGGTGCGCCTGTTTCGTTTCATGGTGCTACAATCAAGCCGGGAAAAGTGAGCCGCGCTTTGCCGCGTGCCAGTCACAGGGCGTACCGTGGTTCCAGTCACGGGGGCAATGGGGCGCGAGGGGCTATGAGAATATCGCCCCCGGCGACGCGATCTTTTTCGATTGGGACGGGGACGGGAGCGCAGACCATGTGGGGCTTGTAATCGGCACGGACGGGCAGCGCGTTTACACCGTCGAGGGCAATTCCGGGGACGCTTGCAAGATAAAAAGCTATCCCCTTGACTACGGCTGCATTAAAGGCTATGGGCTGATGAATTGGAACTGAAAAACAAATAAAAACCGAAATTCTGAAAGGAGCATTTATTTATGGCAATGAACAAAATCCAACGTATCGACCGGGAGATTGAAAAGACCCGTGAGAAGATCACCGAGTATCAGAACAAACTGAAAGGGCTGGAAGCACAGAAAACCGAAGCGGAGAATTTGCAGATCGTCCAGCTTGTGCGCTCTATGCGGCTTTCCCCGCAGGAGCTTACCGCCATGCTGCAAAACGGGGCAATCCCCGGCATGACCCCAGCGCCCGCCTATAACGGCGCGGACAACGACGAACAGGAGGAAAACGAAGATGAAGAATAAGAAAACCCTTAAAATGTTTTTGACCCTTTGTGCCGCCCTTATCCTCATGGGCGGCTTTTCCGTCACCGCTTACGCACAGACCCCGGAGGGGCAGGACGACGCGACTGACGACAGCGGCGTTGTCTACGAGGAACCCGAAAAGGAAGAACCCCTCACCCCGGACGGGAACGCGACCCTTGTAGACGATTTCGGCGGCAATAAGCAGCTTATCACCGTGACGACCAAAAACGGCAATTACTTTTATATCCTCATTGACCGGGACGACGAGGGCGAGAACACCGTGCATTTCCTCAATCAAGTGGACGAAGCCGACCTTATGGCACTTATGGAGGACGGAAACACGAAAACAGAGCCGCCCGCCGTTTGCAGTTGCACCGATAAATGCGAAGCCGGAAAGGTAAATGTAAGCTGCCCCGTCTGTAAGGACAACATGACCGCTTGCAGCGGCAAGGAAGCGGAGCCGGAAACAGAGGAACCCACAGAGCAGCCGGAAAAGAAAAACAGCACGGGCGGGCTTTTGGTATTCCTCATTGTGGCACTTCTTGGCGGCGGGGGCGCGTTCTACTACTTTAAGATTATGAAGCCCAAACAGGAAGTAAAGGGCGGCACTGACCTTGACGATTTCGATTTTGACGATTACGAGGACGAGCCGGAACCCGACGAAACCGAGGACGACGGAGGAACGGAGGACGAGGAAGCATGACCCTGTTCACCGACAACCCCTTAGAAAGAATGATGATACAGAAACCGGGCGACGGGCGGCGTGGAAAATCGCCGCCCGCTTCCATTCCCCCGCGCTGCAAGGGCTGCCCCTACAACCGGGAGCCGCCTTGCGTGGGGTACTGTATCAAGAAACTGACAGAGAAGAAAACCACAGGAAAATGAAAGGAGGATTTTTAAGTGCAGTTAGTGATTGCAGAAAAGCCCAGCGTCGCGGCAAGTATCGCCGCCGCGCTTGGCGTTAAGGAAAAGAAAGACGGATATATCGAGGGCGGGGGCTACCTCATTTCTTGGTGTGTCGGTCATTTGGTGGAGCTTGCGGACGCTGCCGCCTACGGGGAGCAGTATAAAAAGTGGAGCTATGAGAGCCTACCCATTCTGCCGGAGGAATGGCAGTACACCATTGCCGCCGACAAAGGGAAACAGTTCAAAACCTTAAAGGAGCTTATGCACCGCACCGACGTTTCCGAGGTAGTCAATGCTTGCGACGCTGGGCGCGAGGGGGAATTGATCTTCCGCTTTGTGTATGGCGTGGCAAAATGCAACAAGCCTATGCGCCGCTTGTGGATTTCCTCAATGGAGGACGCGGCGATCAAGGCGGGCTTTGCCGACTTAGGGGACGGGCGGGACTATGACGCGCTCTATGCTTCCGCATTGTGCCGCGCAAAAGCCGACTGGATCATTGGTATCAATGCGACACGCCTTTTCTCCTGCCTGTATCACAAAACCTTGAACGTGGGGCGGGTACAGACCCCCACACTGAAAATGCTGGTTGACCGGGGCGAAGCGATCTCCCATTTCAAGAAAGAAAAATACTACCATGTGCGCCTTGACTTATCCGGCGCGGAAGCCGCCAGCGAAAGGATTTCGGATAAACCGGGAGCCGACACACTAAAAGCGGCTTGTGAAGCGGAAGCGGCGGTTTGTGTTTCCCTCACCAAAGAGAAAAAGACAACCGCCCCGCCGAAGCTCTTTGACCTCACTTCCTTACAGCGGGAAGCCAATAAAATCTACGGCTACACAGCGAAGCAGACCCTTGACCTTGCGCAGACCTTGTATGAAAAACGGCTGCTTACCTATCCCCGGACAGACAGCGCATTTCTGACCGACGACATGGGGGACACGGCGGCAAAGACCGTCGCCATGCTGTCCGGCAAACTCCCCTTTATGGAGGGCGCAGAAATTACCCCGGACGTTTCCCGGACGCTTGACAGCAGCAAAGTAAGCGATCACCACGCCATTATCCCCACTATGGAGCTTGCAAAAACAGATTTATCAACGCTGCCGGAAAGTGAAAGGAATATCCTCACCCTTGCCGGGGTGCGTCTGATTTTCGCTGCCGCCGCGCCGCATATCTTTGAAGCGGTCACGGCGGTTTTCTCATGCGCCGGTACGGAGTTTACGGCACGAGGAAAGACAGTGCTTGCGGGCGGCTGGAAAGACCTTGAACGCCGCTACCGAGCGACCCTAAAGGGCAAGCCCGATCCGGAGGATATGGAGGAAGAAAACACCCTGCCGGAGCTTTCCGAGGGACAGAGCTTTGAACACCCCACGGCAAAGGTAACGGAGCATTTCACAACGTCGCCGAAGCCCCACAACGAAGCAACTTTGCTTTCGGCAATGGAACACGCCGGGAACGGGGACACCGACCCGGACGCAGAACGCCGGGGGCTTGGCACACCCGCCACCCGCGCCGCTGTCATTGAAAAGCTGGTGAAGTCCGGCTTTGCAGAACGCAAGGGAAAGCAGCTTATCCCCACACAGAACGGAGCCGCCCTTGTTTCAATCCTGCCGGATATGCTGACTTCCCCGCAGCTTACCGCCGAATGGGAAAACAATCTGACGCAGATTGCAAAGGGAGCCGCCGACGCTGGGGAGTTCATGCAGCGCATTGAAGCTATGGCGCGGGAGCTGGTAAAAGAGAATACCACCGCTGACAAAAGCAAGGCAGTTTTCACAGGCGGGGAGGAAAAGCCCTCTGTCGGGAAATGCCCCCGGTGCGGCTGTCCCGTCCATGAGGGCAAGAAAAATTTCTACTGCTCTAACCGGGAGTGCGCCTTTACCATGTGGAAAAATGACCGTTTCTTTGAGGAAAGGAAAGTCACCTTTTCCGTAAAGATTGCCGCCGCCCTCTTAAAATCCGGCAAGGCAAATGTCAAGGGCTTGTATTCCCCGAAAACAGGCAAAACCTATGACGGAAGCATTGTTTTAGCCGATACGGGCGGGAAATACGTCAACTACCGTATCGAAGTGAAGAAGAACTAAAAACTTGAATAGCAAGCATAGGAAAAGAGTACCCTTTTCCGTAAATCCCCCTGCCGACGCTTCTGCGCTGGACGGGGGATTTTGCTTGTTGGGAAGTGTCCCAAACCCTCTTGAAAAAATAAAAATCTTGGCAGAAAGCGCGGGTGCAGCACAGCAGACCGGGCAACAATAAAAAGAGCAGCTTCCGCAATGCTGCCATAAAAGAAAGGAGAATACACGAATGAGCGAAACATTTTCAATCTTAATCGACAGCCGCAGCCGTTTTGAAACCGGGCAACCGGGCGGCGTGTGGCTATCCATGCCGACCACCACGGAGCAGCTTCACGAAGCCATGAAAAGCGTCGGCATTACTGCGGACAATCCGCAGGATTTTTTTATCAACGGCTTTGCCAACACCGAGGAATATCCCTTTGATGTGCCGCTTCCTGTTATCCAGCGCAGCACCATTGACGAGCTGAACTATCTTGGAAAGCTCATGGAAATGCAGAGCGACGACGACCGGGATAAATTCACGGCGGCGGTGACGCTGGGGGAACACGCCGGGAGCGTGAAAGACCTTATCAACCTTGCACAGAACCTTGACTGCTACTGGATATACCCCACTGTCCGAAGCGAAGCCGACTATGGCTATTACCTCATTGACGAGCTGGACGAATTGGAGCTGCCCGAAGAAGCAAAGAAATATTTCAATTACGAGGAATACGGGCGGGACGCAGTAAAGAAAGACCGGGGACAGTTCACGGAGCAGGGCTATATCTACAATAACGGGAACACCTTTTCACAGTGGTACAACGGGCGCGAAAGCGACATACCGCAGGAATACAAGGCAATGAGTTTTCCGGAGCCGGAACACCCCGACCCGGATAAGCTGGAAAAGGACGAAGCCGCGCCGGGACAGGAAGCCGCAGAGCCGCAGCCGCCGCCCCAGCCGCGCCCGGTCAACCCGATTATCCTCACCGCCGACAAGCCCGCTGAAAAGCTGAAAGAGATCACAGACCGCTTGGAGCAGGGAATTACAGAATTGTTTGACAGTGAACGCTACAAGGAATATCTGCAAGTCATGTCAAAATTCCATAATTACAGCTTCAACAATACGCTGCTGATCGCCATGCAGAAGCCCGACGCTTCCCTTATCGCCGGATTTAACGCATGGAAAAACAACTTTGGACGGAACGTAATGCGCGGGGAAAAGGGCATACGCATACTTGCCCCGTCGCCGTACAAAATCCGGCAGGAGGTAGAAAAGAAAGACCCGCAGACGGGAAAGACAGTGATCGGAGGGGACGGGAAGCCCGTCACGGAAACAAGGGAAATCCAAATCCCCGCCTATAAAGTCGTCGCCGTGTTCGACGTGTCGCAGACCGAGGGGCGGGAGCTTCCCAGCATTTCCGCAAACGAGCTGACCGGGGACGTGGAACAGTACGAAGATTTTTTTGCCGCGCTGGAAAAGACCTCTCCCGTCCCTATGGGCTTTGAGAAGATCGAGGGGACAGCACACGGCTACTACCACTTGGAGGAAAAGCGGATTGCCATTGACGAGGGAATGAGTGAGCTTCAGAACCTAAAGACCGCTATCCATGAGATCGCCCATGCGAAGCTGCACGACATTGACCTTAACGCCCCGCAGGAGGAACAGCCGGACAGACCCGACCGCCGCACCCGTGAAGTACAGGCGGAAAGTATCGCTTACACGGTATGCCAGCACTACGGGCTTGACACGTCTGATTATTCCTTTGGGTACGTCGCCGGGTGGAGCAGCGGGCGGGAGCTTGCGGAGCTGAAAAGTTCCCTTGAAACAATCCGCGCCACCGCCGCCGAGATCATCAACACCATTGACGGGCATTTTGCAGAATTGCAGAAAGAACGGGAAGCCGCGAAAGAACAGGAAGCGGAAGCACAGACCCAGCCCGACCTTACCGCCGAGCCGACCGTCACAATCCTTTGGAGTGAAAGCAGCCAGTTACGGGAGGGCGAAACAATCCCCCTGTCCCGTGCAAACACCCTCATTGAAGCCCTTGACGAAGCGAACCTTGAAAGCCCCGGCTATGACAAGACCGAGTTCCGCATTGATTTTGTGATGAACGGCAAAGCCGACCAATACGAGGGGCGGCAGGACTTAGGCGACGGGGAGGGCGCATTGATCGAGCATATCGAAAAATACCATGCCTACTATGCCAATGACCCAAACTGGAATAATTTTCTTTTAGAGCATGAGGGCGAGGAAGCACTGGAAGCCGACAAGGAACACCGGGCTTTTCTCTTGAATGAATTTGTCCCCTATCTGAAACTGCATTGCAACCTCTCTGAAATGGAGCGTACCGCCGGGGAAGCCCTGCAAAAAGACAATCTGACCCCTGCTGAAACCACCTACCATACCGCCATGCAAGCCTATGTTTCCGAGTGCCGGGGACTTATCAATCAAGGCGAATATAACTTACCGCCTGTCCCCCAGCTCAAAGATTTTGACGTGGAGCTGCAAGCCTATAAGGAACACGTCAAGGAGGAAATCGCACAGGAAGCAGCCGCCGCAGGAATGACCGTGGAGGAATACGCCGCCAATGGGTACGAGCCATACACCGCGCAGGAACAGGAAGCCGCCTATCGGCTGGATAACGGCGATTATCTTTATATACAGACCTGCGAAAGCGGCTACGACTATACCTTTTACCGGGAGGATTTTTCAGAGATCGACGGAGGGCAGCTTGACAACCCCGATCTTTCTATGCTGTCTGCCCGTGATGAAATCCTTGCGCTGCATGAGCGCAAGGACACAGCGATAGAAAAGCTGGACGTGGAAGCATTTGAACAGGCACAGGAAGTAGCACAGACCGCCGAACCGCAGGAGCCGGAGAAACCCGAAGCACAGGAAAAGCCGCAGGAGCCGGAAAGCCCTATTTCTGAAAAAGCAGATACGCCGGAACAGGCAGAGTCAGCCACGAAACCCCTTACGGATTTACAGAAAAAAGCGGTTGAGATTGCAAAGCAGTACGAAAATCTCCCCTTGCAGGATAAGATCGGAATTATCGCACAGTCTTTCGGCGGCACGTCCGGCAAAATCGAAACTTCCCCATGTACGGGAAAATGGCGCGGCACAAGCGACGTATCTATCAAGTTTGACAGCGGCGCGACCCTCTTTATCGGCAACCACAGGACATCACAAGCCAAAACCGCAAAGGTACAGAATGAAGATGTCAACGCCGCGCTGGTGCGGTATAACCCGGAGATCATAGCCGCCACAAAGGAAGCCGCCATTTCCGCACTTAGGAAGCGGGAAGCAAAGGACAATGAGATTGCAGCACAAAAGGGATTGAAGCCCTACACCCTGCTTAATGTGGAGTTTAACGACGGTACGGACGAAAGAAGCGGCGGGCATATCGGCTGGTACTATGTGACATTAGCAGTTGATGATAAAATCTGCTCCCATATTGAAACAGGCTTGAACTATGACATACTGGACGGGAAAGTAAGCGATACCCCCACAAGGGAAAATTACTTTGCGGCAGGGGCATTGAAAGAAACCGACGTTGACTATGTATTCAACAACGTGGGCTTTTCCTCAACCTCTGACCTGTATTCGCTGCCTGTCCGTGATGATGTGCTGGAACGTGCGGAAAAAACGCTTGCACAGCGGAAAGAAGCACAGCCGGAGAAAACCGCCGAGCCACAGACCCACACGGCAGAGCAGCCGGAAACAGCCGTTACTTACTACCCGATCAACGAGAACGCCGCCCGCCGCGCAAAGGAAGCAATCAGTTTTTCCGATTACAAGCCCGGAAGCGCAACGGCAGAATACCGCCACTATGTAGACGAAGCCGCCGAGCTTGCCGCAAGGCAGAAAAAGCGCGTTGACCCCTCTTTCCATGCGAAGATCGACGGGCTGCTTGACACCTACGCCCGGAAGTTAGCGGAAAATATGAACAAGGGAAATGAAATCACCGCCCGCGTCCCGTCGATTATGATTGCCGGAGGTTCTAATTTCCCCGTCCGCAAAAAGGAAAAGCAGAACGCCGCCGCAGATAAAAATATGCAGGAGTTTAACGAGATACAGGGCTTGCTTGACAAAATCTGCAGTACCGGCATGGGCGGTATCAGTGCCGACGACCCTAACGCCGTTTCTAAGCTGGAAAGCAAACTTGCGAAGCTGGAAACCTTGCAGGAAACCATGAAAGCGGTCAATACCTATTACCGCAAGAACAAGACCCTTGACGGCTGCCCCCACTTATCCACGGAGCAGATCGAAAAGCTGAAAGCGTCCATGTCCGGGAGCTACCGGGCGAACCCGAAACCTTTTGAGAGCTACCAGCTATCCAACAACAACGCGGAAATCCACAGGTTAAAAGACCGTATCACCGCCCTTACCCGCCGCAAAGAATTAGGCTATGTGGGCTGGGAGTTTGACGGGGGACGTGTGGAAGCCAATACAACGGATAACCGCTTACAGATTTTCTTTGATGAAAAGCCGGATAAGGAAATCCGGGAAGAACTGAAAGGGAACGGCTTCCGCTATGCGCCCAGCGCGGAAGCATGGCAGCGGCAGCTAAACGATAACGCCATTTATGCCGCCGACCGTATCAAATTTATACAGCCCCTTACCGGGGAACGCCCTACCGAGTTACAGAAACGGGCAAGGCAGGAAGCCGCCGCACAGAAAGAAGCCGAGCCGGAGCAGCCGCAGGAAGCAGCACAGGACACGGAGCCGGGGGACGCTTCCACGCCGGAAACATTCTGCAAGGTGCGGCAGAACCCATACAGCGACAGCCGGGAAAACAGCTATATCTTGCAGGAATATGTATCACAGGATAACGGCATGGCGAAGCTGGGGGATATTCTCTACATGGGAACGCCGGAGAAATGCCGGGAGCTTTTGGGGAAGCTGGAAGCCGGGGAGCTGACACAGGGCGACGTGAAAGAACTTTATGCAAAGGCGCAGGAAGCGGAAAAAACGGACACAGCTTTACCCGACCCCACAATCAGCGTTGCGGATATGGAAAAATACGGCTACAAGTGGAACGGTATGCTTCCCTTACAGGAAACAGCCGCCGCGCACCTTTTTGAAAAAGAGGATATGCAGATTTTCCTGCTTTACAGCGACGGAAGCGAGGGCATAGCCGGGAGTGTTGACGAGATACAAAACCACGCGGAAAAAGGCGGCATTTTCGGCGTACATAAGGAGGACTGGATCGCCCTCTGCGAGTACCGGGACATGAAACAGGATTTAGCCGGGAGCGAAGCCGCAAAGGAAGCCCTGCGGGAATATGGCGTAAAAGACACCTTTTCCATTTACCAGCTAAAGGACGGGGACGGTATGCGGGACTACCATTTTGAGCCTTACGACCGCCTGCAGGCGGCGGGGCTTGCCGTGGAAGCAGCGAATTATAATCTGACCTACACCGCAGAGCTTACGCCGGGGACTTCCCTTGAAGATATTTATACCCGTTTCAATATCGACCACCCCGCAGACTTTAGGGGACACAGCCTTTCCGTGTCGGATATAGTGGTGCTTCATCAGAACGGGCAGGACACCGCCCATTACGTTGACAGTTTCGGCTATAAGGAAGTGCCGGAGTTTTTGCAGGAGCAGACACAGCAGCCGGAAAAGGCAAATCCCCTAAAGCACGTCGAGGACACTATCGAGCAGAACGACAACAATTTTGACGGTATCATCAACAACACCCCCACCACTGACGAGCTGGAAGCAAAAGCACGGAGCGGCGAACAGATCTCCCTTGCCGAGTATGCCGCCGCGCTGAAAGCGGAACAGGAACAGGGCAAGGAAAAGAAGCCGGGGAAAAAGGCAGAAAAGAAGCCCTCTATCCGGGCGCAGCTCAAAGCCGACAAGGAACGGGCGGCGCAGAGGAAACAGGCAAGGAGTAAGTCGCAGGACTTGGAAAGGAGCTGACCCTATGGGGAAATTAAATAAATTTGAAGATGTGGACGTGTTCGCTTCCCTTGAAGCCATAATGAAGCAGAACACGGGATTTTATCAGAGCGATTTTGACATTGACAGACAGATCATTGCGGAAAAGGCGGCAAGCCCTAATAAAGAGGATAAGACCCTTTTGTGGCTTTCCCGCCCGTCCGGGACTTACTGCTTCCGGGAGCGTGACGTTTTCATCAAGGACACCGCACCGAATAACACATGGCGTTTCTACAAGGAGCAGACCCGCGACCTTATCCTTGCTTATGCCGTGGAGCTGACCGGGGTACAGGGCGGGAAGATCAAGGGCAACCTGTATGAGCTGGACTATGAAAAGCATTATGAGCGCGTCAAGGATAACACGGTTGACGCGGGGACAGTAACGCTTGTTTATGAGCAGGGGACGCGGGAGCAGCCAGCAGACCGACGCTTTGACGGTTATCCCGACCCCCAGCTTGGAAAGTTTGAACGCTTTGAAGTACAGCCGAAAGACCCGGAAACCCTGCAATCCCTGTTACGGGAGGAAAAGCACAGCCGGGACAAACTGACACCGGGGGACTTTGGGGCGCATATCGAAGCCCTGCATAACAATCTGATTGAGCGGGAAGCGCGGCGCATTGTGGCAGACATGAAAAAGCTGCCTGTCCCCAACAGCCCGGACAAATCACATTTCATGGTGGAGCTGTCCCCGGTATTCACCCGGCTTGCGTCCACAAAGGACACGGAACGGCTTTTCTCCATGCTTCCCTATAAGACCCTTTCCTTTTCCGCACTGAAAGACCAGCGCGGTACATACGCGCTGATCGGAAAGGACGAGAACCGGGACAGGGAGGTAAAAAAGCCCCGCCCCTCTGTCCGGGCGCAGCTTGCACAGGATAAAAAGAGAACCGCCCCGAAAAAGGCGGCAAAAAAGAAAGATCACGGATTGGAGGTATGAGCATGAACAGATTTAACAGTAATTTCACGGTGGAAGAAACCAACCTTTTGAGTATCTACATGACAGGCAGCAAGGAGGGGCTTGTCGTAGCCATGAACGCCGCGCTGCCCTTTATGGAGGGGGAAATGCGGGACTTTGCCGCCCGCACCCTTGAAAAAGTGGTGTGCATGACCGAAGCGGAATTTGCGGGGCTTGCCGTTTACCCCGCCGACGAGGTATGAGCGAGGTCAAGCGGCTCACGCCGCCCCAAAGCCGGAAAGTCAACGCCCTTGTGCGCCGGACGTGCTGCAACTGCGATAACGGCAACTGTATCTTGCTGGACGACGGGGACTATTGCGTATGCCCGCAGCTCATTTCCTATTCCCTGCTCTGTAAATGGTTCCGTATTGCGGTACTGCCCGCCGATAAGGAGCTGTACGCCGAGCTTTACCACACGGAGGATATGCGCCGTTGTAGCGTATGCGGTGCGCCCTTTGCGTCCAGCTCCAACCGGGCTATTTACTGCCCGGACTGCCGGAAACGTATCACCCGCAGACAGACCGCCGAGCGCATGAGGAAAATGCGGGGGAATGTGACGCGGTAGGGGCAAAATAAGCCTTGATTTATGCGGCTTTCCGGGCGGGAAAATGAAGCGGCAAGGGATTTATACCTTTACCCCCGAAAATGCCGTTCTATTGCGTAACATTTTGGTATCTGCACCTATAAGGAAACCGGGGCGCGGTGGCTATGTTGATAGCTGCCGCGTCCCGGCTCTTTTTCGTTCTACAAACTTGAATTTAATTTTGTAACTGCTCAATGATAAAATCTACATTTTCCTCAATAGACTTCGTTCCATCAATGCGTATGATAGGACATTTCAAAGATTGTATCCATTCTTCAACAGTGTTTTCTGGACGAGATTTAACAAATTCAAAGAACTTTTCTTCCTGCTCATATAAATCGCCGCCCATTGACATTCTATTACCGAATTTTTGAAAAGAACGATTTCTAACTCGTTGTATCCGAATATCCTTTGAAACGTCAATCAATACGGCATACCGAAAGAAAGGATAGATATGTTCTCCGTAATCCCCCTTTACAGAAGCAAAAACAAAATTCTCATGTGCTTTAATCTCACTAAAAAGGAGCTTTTCAACTTCTTCACGAGTGCGTGGGGAAGAATAAACATAGTTAGGGTTTGTCTTGGGAAAATATAAATTTTCGTTGTCTATAAAATGAAAATCTAATTTCTCTGCAAGAGCTTTCCCCAATGTACTCTTACCAGAACCATTAAGACCACAAACAATAATACCTGTTCCCATATGATGCTCCATCAATCCCGATTTGTTTATATCTGCATTGCCAGTTCAAATTATATGATATTGCACTTCAAAATTCAACCATATTTCAATATTATCCGCGCTCTGTTCCCCTTTCCCTTTCCGGCTGCTTCTCTGCCTGTAAAATACTGTCAATGTTCCGCTTGATAACATCATATTCCGCAACCTGTTTTTTCAGCTTGCCATAGTCGGCATAAAGGGCTTCTTTCTGTTCTTGGAGCTTTTCATACTCTGCTTGCAGCGCGGGGACGCTGGGGAGCTTCCCGCCGATCTGCGCCGCTTTCAGTGCCTTTGCAGCGGCTTCATGTAGGATAATGCCCCGTTCATGCTCTGCCCGGTACTTCTCTTTGTTCCGGGCTTTCTTGTAGGCTTCATAGAGGGGCTTTGTCTTTTGGTAGGTAGTGACATTCTTAATCAAGACCGCCATATCCGCAAGCCGCTTTTCCACGTCCTTTAGGCTGTCCCCTGCCTGTCCGCTTGCCGCCGTGATTTCCTCTATCCGGGTGAGCAGATCGGCGTACTGTTCAATCCTGTTTTCGGTAAGGAAATTCATAGTCTTTGCCGCCTGTTTGAGATTGTGGATTTTCGCCCACTGTTCATAGCCCCGGCTCTGCTGCGCCTTGATACTGTTCTCAATGTCAATGAGAAGATTAACGCCCTTGCGCTCTGCCTTTGGAGCTTTGGCGGCACGGGTACGCTTGCCCGCTATCCGTTCCCTTATGGCTTCCTCTGTATAATCTGCGCCGAGGGTTTTTAGGCGGGTAAAGCGTTCCTGTCCCGGTGCGCGGCATGAGATATATTTTCCCGGCTTGATCTCATAGCCCGCCGCCTGTAACCGCTGCAACAATTCTTCAAAGTCGGACACTTGGGGAATGAGCGCGTCAACGGCGGTCTTTAGCTTGCCTTTCCAGCTTGTTCCCGTTTTCTCCGCTTGGTACTCCGCATAGCTCTTTCCCTTGCTGCCTTTGCCGGGGACGACGACAGACAATCCATTATCCCGGCACAGCTTGTCGCTCATGTTCCGTATACCGTAATACGTCCGCTTGTTGGAAACATACTTGTGATGATCTACGAAGTTGACCGCACAGAAAATAATGTGGTTATGGATATGCCCCTTGTCAATGTGCGTCGTCAATACATACTCATGCTGTCCCTTTGTTACCGCGTCGGCAAGCTGCCGCCCGATCTCATGGGCTGTCTGATAGTCCACTTCCCCCGGCGCAAAGGACTGTATCATGTGAAAGGCTAAATTATTTCCCTTATCCCGCGCTTGCGAGAGGGTATAGCCAAACTCAATGTCTGCCGTTTCATAGGAGCAGCCGAAAGAGGACACAAGCATTTTCCCGTCTGTCTTGTCCGGGTTTTCGATATAGTCAAGGGCTTGGCTTAGAGTGCTTTTAATAGGCTTAATCTTTGTAACCGCCATATTTCCGCAAGCACCCCCTTGATTTCCTCTATATCCTCTTTGTAGGCGTTCCCCGTCGCGTTTACGCGGTGTGCAATCTGATTGACATTCACCCCGATCTTCTGTATCTCCGCTGTCATTGCTTTTATGTCTGTATGGTCTACTTGGATAATGTACCCGTCAATGGCAATCTTGCGCAGATATGCCGCCATGTTGTTTGTGGGGACGAGCTTCATTTTTTCCTCAATCAGTTTCCGTTCGTCCTCTGTCACATAGAATTTGACCTGTACCGTCCTTTTCCGTCCGCTCATGCGTTTTCGCTCCTTTCCGTTTTCATAGAGGGTTTGGGACACTTCCCAACAAGCAATTTCTGACCGACAAGCCGCAGGGCGCGGGCGGGAAGAAATACGGAAAGGGTACTCCTTTCCTATGCTTGCTATGAAAGTTTTTCTCTACTCCCTACAACACAGAAAAAAGCGATTATGCCAAACTCCATAAAAGAAAAACGCTGCAACCTCAAAAGATTTGCAACGCTTCATAGCCACTATTCAATTTTAGACGGACAGTGTTATTTTTCCTCACCCTCAACCTCTGCAATCTCCCGCGCCGTGGCGGTGACTATTCGTATTCCCGTATCGCTCATATCGTCCAGCAATGCATCAAGCTGCCGCCGCTGGGTATTTTTCCCGGTGGGCTGCTCCAAAAGGAATTGATCTACCGAGATATTGTAACGTAGCATAAGCTCAAAAAATATCTGCAAGCTGGGGTGCTGCCCCTTGTTCTCAATATTCGCAAGGTAGCGTGGGGATATATACATTTCGTCGCATACCTTTTTCCGGCTCTCCTTGCGTCCTGTCCGCGCCGCCTTGATTGCCGCCCCAAAAGCTCTAAAGTCATATTGTGGTACTGGTCTTTTTGCCATAGTTATTCACCCTATTACATTTTACTGTTCACCTTTCCTCTTGGATATGCTTACACAATTCTGCTTATTAGCTTAAATAATTCCTAAACGCTATAACAAACGCCTTGAATTTATTCGGCTAACCGTATATAATTATACTGATAGAGTTTGGAGAAAAGGAGAATGAAAATGTTAGAGTTTATTTCTGCCCCGGAAGCAGCTAAAAAATGGGGTATTTCAGAAAGACGGGTACAAAAGCTATGTGAGGAAAACCGCATACCCGGTGTGGCAAAATTCAGCCGTATGTGGTTGATACCAAAAGACGCAGAGAAGCCTGTTGACGCACGTAAAAAGGTAGTTCAAAAAGTAGATAAATAATTGAGAATTGTCTGCTATCTTCAATTTGATACGGAGGTGCAAAAAAATGAATACAAAAATATTGATAGTTGATGATGAAATAGACATTGTGTTAATGCTCCGTAGCTTTTTTGAAAGCAAAGGCTATCTTGTTTTATTTGCCACAAATGGCGAAGAAGCATTAAAACAAATAGAGCGGCAACCAAACATTATTTTACTTGATATAAATATGCCCGGATTGGACGGCTTAGAAGTTTGTGAACGCATTCGCAATTATATATCCTGCCCTATCCTTTTTTTAACTGCCCGAATTGAAGATACTGATAAGGTAAGGGGGTTTGCCGCCGGTGGTGATGATTATATAGTCAAGCCTTTTTCGCTTATGGAGCTTGAAGCAAGGGTAATCGCCCACTTGCGGCGGGAAAAGCGGCACAGCTTTGAAGCACAGGTAAGATTTTCCGGCGATTTGACGATTGACTATTTAGAGCGTTGTCTGTTTTTTTCCGATAAACGTGTTGGGCTTGCGAAAAAGGAATTTGATATTGTAGAATTGCTATCCCAAAATCCGGGACAGGTCTTTGATAAAGAACGGATTTATGAGCGTATTTGGGGTTACGACAGTGAGGGGGACAGTAGCGTTGTAACAGAACATATCCGCAGGATACGAACAAAAATTGCGGCGCATACTGACCGGGTGTATATTGAAACGGTTTGGGGGTGTGGTTACAAATGGATAAAATAGAACGTCCCGGACGAAATTTATCTCTCCGAAAAAGCCTTATATTTTATATTGTTGTTTTTGCTGTTATTGCCATAATTCTTTCAGTAGTGACATTTTCGATATGTGGTAGCATTGCCAATAAAATCAAATCATCTTATCCTTTAACTGGTGAAAAGTATTACTTGACGAATGAACAGGGTGAACAGTTGGGTAATGGTGCTTTTATCGGTGATACAACTATCCCAATGTCTAAACAAGACGAACGCGCAATAGCCTTGTTGGAGCTGATACCTATAATTGTTACACCTGTTTATTCTGCTTTATGTATCATGGCGGCGTCTTTACTGTTTTATAGAAATAAATTGAAAATCCCGCTTGCAGAACTGCGGGCAGCGTCTGAAAAAATATCAAACAACGATTTGAATTTTTCAATCGAATATGACAGTAAAGACGAATTAGGGCAGCTATGTACTTCCTTTGAAATTATGCGGACTACTCTTGTGGGTAACTTTTCTGAAATGTGGAGGCAAGTCGAGGAACGCAAACAACTTAATGCTGCCTTTGCGCATGATCTGCGTACTCCGCTTACAGTATTGAAAGGGTATGATGAAATGCTGCAAACAAGCGAGCATTCTCAAACTAAAGAAATTGCCGTTACTATGGGAAAGCATATATCACGTATGGAAACCTATGTAAGCAGCATGAGCAAACTCCACCGCATAGAAGATACACAGCCGGAGTGCAAACCTATTCTTTTGCAGCCATTTCTATCTTCTCTGTATGAAAGTGCAAAAATTGTATGCGCACAAAATGAAAAAGAGCTGCGTTTGCAAAATGAAGTGTCTGTTTCACGGCTCTCTCTTGATAGTTCGTTTATTTCACAAGTATGTAATAATCTGATTTCAAATGCTGTACGGTATGCCCAAACTACGGTAACATTATCTTTCGCTTTAAAGGATAACATTTTTTTGCTTTCGGTATCAGACGACGGAAAAGGCTTTGATAAAAATAGTCTGCATAAGGTAACAGCTCCATATTTTACAGAGGAAACAGACCATTCCGACCACTTTGGACTTGGGCTATATATATGTAAATTACTCTGCGAACATCACGGCGGCTATTTGAAAATTGACAATATTCCAAATGGTTCAAAAGTTTCTGCATTTTTTGAATCAATGCCTTGTAGATAAAAAGTAGATAATTCCCCTTTATACTCTCCATGAAAACACATGGAGAGTATTTTTGCTTTCAGTGAAGAAAGGAGTTTTATATGGAATTAAAGACAATCGAGCTGACCAAAAAATTTGGCTCAAAAACTGCTGTAAACCATTTGAATATAACTCTGACAAATGGCGTTTATGGCTTGTTAGGCGCAAATGGGGCTGGAAAGACTACATTTATGCGACTGTTATGCAATATTCAAACTCCCACGTCCGGGAAAATTGTTTTGAATGGTAAAAACATTGTGGGACTTAATGAAAAGTACCGTGATCTTTTAGGTTATCTCCCACAACACTTTGGCTATTATCCCGATTTTTCAGCACTTGATTTTTTGCTGTATGTATCTGCCCTAAAAGGATTAAGTGAAAAAAGAGCAAAGAAAAAATCAAAGGAACTGCTTGAAGCTGTTGGCTTATCTGCTGAAAGCAGACATAAGATTAAAACCTTTTCCGGCGGTATGAAGCAGCGTTTGGGGATTGCACAGGCAATGCTCAACGATCCCCACATTTTAATCTTAGATGAACCAACGGCGGGGCTTGACCCAAAAGAGCGTGTACGCTTCCGTAATTTGATAAGTGCCTTTGCTAAAAACCGCATTGTGATTTTGTCAACACATATTGTTTCAGATGTAGAATTTATCGCAGAAGAAATCATTATGATGAAATCGGGGCAGATTATCCACTTTGGGGAACCGCAGGAAATTACTTCGGAGATTAACGGGCAAGTATGGGAATGTATTGTCCCGGCTGCTCATGCTGAAAGATATGCAGCTTCATTTAATACAAGCAATCTCCGTAACACAGACCGGGGCGAAACGATATTAAGGATAATTTCTGATCGTCCGCCTATGGAAAATGCAGTAAAAGTGCAACCGAATTTGGAAGATTTATATTTATTTTACTTCAAAGGAGATACAGAAGAATGAAAAAACTAATTCAATTTGAATTGAGGAAAATATTCTCAAAACGTCTTACACAAGTTACTTTAATAGCATTGTTGCTTTTGTCGTTCCTTTTGGGTTTTTCGGCTTATCAAAATATGTATGCCTTTGACGGAAAAAACCGCGAGGGTACAGGGCGGACAGCCGTTGAAATTGATAAGTCTGTCGCAGAAAAATATGAGGGAATATTAACTGATGAAAAGGTACAACAAATGATTGCAGAGTTCAAGCCTACACAGGATTTGCATGGTATGAATGCAGTGTATCTTTATCAAAACTCCTTGCAATCGGCTTTGTTTCGTAAATTTTCTGATATGAATGGCAACTGGAATGGTCTTAGTGTTTCTGATGTATTCGGAAATGAAGAAATCAAGATTGGATATACACATGGTTGGCTCAAAACAAGTGAAAATATGGTAAGAATATTTATAGTTTTATCATTAGTTGTCGCTATTATGACTGCACCTGTTTTTTCGGGAGAATATGGGGGCGTTGACAATATCATTTTAACAAGCAAGTACGGAAAAACAAAATGTGCAACAGCAAAAATCATTGGAAGTATTTTAGCCGCATTGATTGTAACTATCGTTGTATCGGCAATTAACCTTATATATGCTTTTATACTGTACGGAAACGGGGGGCTGGATTGCAGTATTCTCTTTGCGCCTGCGGACTTCGTTGAGGGATATATTCCATTTAATATTACCTGCGGTACATTGTTAAAATATCAAATACTTTTGGCTTTTACCAACACTATTAGTATTACAGGTATTACATTGGTTTTGTCTGCTGTATGTAAAAATCAAATGGTAGCATTAGTCGCTTCTGCTGCAATTTATCTTTTCCCTATCATGCTGCCTGTTACTGAAACAAGCCCATTATTCAAAATCATTACACTTTTGCCACTGTATCACGCACAGTTTGTTTCCCTCATGTCGGTAGAACAAATAAGTGGTAATGTACTTTATGCACTAATGGCTGTACCAGTTGCATTGATACTTATGGGGATTGGTGTTTTTATTTCCCGTAGGATTTTTGCAAAACATCAAGTTTCATAAATAGACTAATTAAGATATATAAATCAACATTAAACTGCCGCACGACGGCAAAAGAAAAAAAGCCGTCGTACAGCAGAGGTATTTTCATGCGCCTATTTTACACGGCGGCTTTTGAGAGATCAAAGCCGCCGTTTCTTTTATCCTCTAAAGTAATACGCGGTTTTTGTTAAAGCGGCGGCGAAAGGAGGTAGCCGCCGTGAAGCACAAACCGTATCGACAAAATTCGCCAATTCTTGATTTATCAAAAAAAGCCCGTCCACCACCGGGGCATACTTTACCCATGAATATGAACTGTGTAATCAACTGAATACTGCTTACAATTCCCTTGCGTCCGTTTGCATTTTGCAGACGGGCGTATTTTGCTTTATCCTCAAAAAATTTTTCAAAAAGACCTGCTTTCGTTTGGCAGTTTTTGAAATTTTTGTGGTGTGGGGTATGAAAGGGGAAATCAAACAATCACCCGCTTTCGCGGACGCGAAAGGAGGTGAGAACATGAACGAACCTAATCGTACCGAATGGGAAATACGTTGCGCTTTTAACGGTTTCTGCAAACGGGCGTTGAAGTATGAAGCAAGCAACGCCCACCGTGACGTAAGACACCACCAACTGCGTGAAGTTGCTTTTTCAAGCCTGTTGCCGCAGGAAGAAGAACAGCTTTACACAACTGACCGTCATTTTGCGAATGAAGAAGCTGATGATAAGTCTTTTTATGTGGCTGGAATGGAAATTACGCCGAAACTTTTGGCTGACGCTATACACGCGCTGCCGGAAGAAAAACGCGACACGGTATTACTGTATTATTTCTTTGAAATGAGCGACCCGGAAATAGCGAAGCTCCTTAATATTTCAAGGAGTACGGTACAGTACCGACGGACAAGCTCTTTTGAGCTGCTGAAACGCTATTTGGAGGAACGAGCCTATGACGAAGAACAGTAACAGCGACCACGACGAACGCGGTTTGTTGCCGTTCCCGGTAATCATAGCCGCAACCAAAGGCGACCCGGACGCAATGAAAATTGTGTTGAGCCATTACGAGGGCGATATGCTTACCCTGTCTGTCCGCAAAATGCGCGACGAGCGCGGTAATACATATTACGGGACAGATCAGGACATATACGACCGTCTGCGTTCCCGGCTTATCCGGGCGGTATTGGATTTCAAGGTCTGATATATCCCCGTGTTTACGATCCCCTTTCCGCAAACACGGTATGTTTGACCTGTTTTGAACCTTGACAAAGAAAGCGGCGCAAGATAACGGCGGCGCAGTATAGGGCAGATCGGGTACGTCCCTTTTGCGCCGAGCCATACGGCGGGTGCGCCATGACGCTATCCCGGTAGGATTTCTCCTGCCGGGACAGCCGAGCGACCAACACCGCGCCGGGGAACAAGTTTAGCAGCTTGCGGGCGACGACCGCGCAGAATATACAATGATACTCCCTTACCGCCACAGTCCGAGCGTTCAAAGCGTCGCAGGCAATGGGTAGGGCTGCATGAGAACCATGCAGGGGTGAAACTCCCGTGAGGTTATGCTGATAACCGCCCGATCACAGCCCCTTTTTAACTATTAACCTTTTACCCATTTTGAAAGGGGGATTTATAGAAATGAACAATGCTGATGTGCCTATTTGGGAAAAATACACGCTTACCATTGAAGAAGCGTCAAAATATTTCCGCATTGGGGAAAACAAGCTGCGGAAACTTGCAGAAGAAAATCCCACGTCGGGCTGGGTGATCTTGAACGGGAACCGTATTCAGATCAAGAGGAAACAGTTTGAAAAAGTCATTGACACACTGGACGCAATTTAGCAAAAAGATAGTGAAAAAGAGCCTTGAATATGCTATAATAGATATAGGCATATCAAGGCTCTTTCCGACACGGAAAGGAGCAAAACAATGTCGGAGAAAAGACGAGATAACAGAAACCGCATTTTGCGTTCGGGAGAGAGCCAAAGAAAAGACGGGAGATATGCTTATAAATATACTGATACTTTTGGCAAAGTGCAATTTGTCTACGCTTGGAAGTTAGTGCCTACGGACAAGACCCCTGCCGGGAAGCGTGACGACATATCCCTTAGAGAAAAGGAAAAAGAGATACAGAAAGACCTTGACGACGGGATAGACACAATCGGTAAGAAAATGACGGTCTGCGAGCTTTACGCGAAGCAGAACCGCCACCGGGGAAATGTAAGGCACAACACCACAAAAGGGCGTGAGCGGCTGATGAAGCTGCTGGAAGCGGATAAACTTGGTTCCTGCCCTATTGATAGTGTGAAGCTGTCCGACGCGAAAGAATGGGCGTTGCGCATGAAAGAAAAGGGAATATCCTATAAGACCATAAGCAATGACAAGCGTTCTCTGAAAGCTGCTTTTTATACAGCGATACAGGACGATTGTATAAGGAAGAACCCCTTTGACTTCCAGCTAAACACCGTGATCGAGGACGACACAGAGCCGAAAGTACCTCTCACAGCGGAACAGGAAGAAAGCCTTTTATCCTTTATGGAAAGTGATAGCGTCTATCAGAAATACCGTGACGAGGTTATCATACTGTTAGGGACGGGGCTTAGGATTTCCGAACTCTGCGGGCTGACTGACACCGACCTTGACTTTGAAAGCCGGGTAATCAATGTAGACCACCAGCTTTTACGGAGCGCAGAAACGGGCTACTACATAGAGAAGCCCAAAACGCAGAGCGGTATCAGACAAATTCCAATGAGTGAAAAAGTGTATGAAGCGTTGGGGCGCGTGTTGGAGAACCGTAAGGGAGCGAAAGCGACCACCATTGACGGGTACAGCAATTTCCTTTTCCTTAACCGGGACGGTTGCCCGAAAACGGCAACCAGCTATGATAATATGTTCCGGGGGCTTGCAAAGAAGTATAACAAGTGCCATGAGGAAGCGTTACCGAAAGTAATGACACCCCACACCCTACGCCATACGTTCTGCACCAACTTAGCCAATGCCGGAATGAACCCGAAAGCGTTACAGTACATCATGGGACACTCCAATATCACTATGACGCTGAACTACTACGCACACGCAACATTCGCTTCCGCAAGGGCTGAAATGGAAAGGCTGATTGCAGCATAGCCGCAGACGGATTTACTACTTCTTTTACTACCATTGAGAGGGAAAACCTAAAAGGTTTTGAGAGTATATGAGAACTTCTCCCCATATCTAAAATGCCGGGAAAGCCCGAAAATACGGGCTATACCGACATATAAGAACTTCTAAAGAGATAATCTAAATTCACCAATAATTTT
>ENA-UOJD01001231-UOJD01001231.1-human-gut-metagenome-genome-assembly--contig:-P48-NODE-1231-length-27864-cov-11.859578_pt1 | contig 27864 bp, 30 predicted proteins | sample MGYA00242342_ERZ723889 | MGnify/ENA metagenome assembly ERZ723889
TTCAACAGTCATTTCTGCCCGCGTCATTCCCCCGCTTTCCGGCTCCGGTTCATCATCTTTCATGTCTTCGTCTTTTCCAGCCTGATCAGTCTTCCCGTACTCCCAGTATTTTTCAAAGTCATCTTCGATCTGTTTTGTCGTGATCGTACTGTCCGCCGGAAGTTCAAACACTACTTCATCAAAACGGTACATCTTCCGATCCTTTGCGTCTTCCTGACGGTATTCCTTGATATTGTCCGCCATCCTGACGGTCATTGCGCCACCCGGAAGATTTTCCATCATTACCTTTTCCGGCTTCTGATCTGCATCTACGTTCAAGTAAATCATGCAATTCCTCCATTCTTTTCTGATATTCCAGTTGTCCATAGAATCCATTTACGCAATGCGCCACCTGAAGCAGTTCTTTCGTGTGGTATCTTTCTTGTAAATGGAATGAATCAGATTGTTCAATATAGCTGTTATACGATATTATCTTCTGCGCCCGTTCACGGCGCAGTGTTCCATCACGCTTCAGTTCTCTATATCCACAGATCAGCTGTCGTCTTGCCCTTTTGAATACGCGCCGCCGGATCGTGATGTGTGTTCTGCTGATTCTGTATCCTGCCATGTCCAGCATCGGTACGCCCCTTTGCCCCGGACGCGGCAGGTTCCGCCTTCGCTTTTCTTCTTCAATCGGCAACAGCTTGATAATTCCTGTCGTTTCTTTTATTTGCAAGTGCTGATTCTTTGTCATCCACTTGTCCAATGTTTTCACTGCCCGCTGTTCTCCTTTTATGGATCCGGATCCTATCGAAAAATCATCCATAAATGTTCCGCAGCGTATAACATACGGTATCTTTTTTCCTCTTCGCGTCGATCCCAGTGTATACAGATAGCGGATCGCATACGACATCGCAAAATTAAAGAGCCATGCATCAAGATACCCGCCGATGATCAGATGTCCGCCCGGTGCGACGCTCTTTAAATATTTCAGCAGCCCGATCGCATATCTTGCTTTCGGAATTTCCATCATCACCAGATCTATACATACATCGTATTGAAGTGAAGCATATGCATGTACAACATCTGTTTTTCTCACATATTCAATTCCCAGCGATTCCTTCAGGAAATAACGCAACATCTGATCTTTCAGCATTGTCTGCCCGTGTCCCGGAATGCTTGCGTGTTGCGTTGGAAGCAATCGCGCCTGAATCAATGGTTCTATCATCAGTTTCGTAATATGACCGATCAGCTGATGCATAATACACAGCAGTGCAATGTCCCTGATCTTTCCCGTCATTCCATCCGGACGCTGCCGGATCGCCACTGGTTCCATATCGTCCGGTTCTATTCCGTGATCGACCAGATCTTCCACAATCCCAAGCATTGCCAAGCCAATCGCTTCAACAGCTTCATTTTTGTACTTCCACGATCCGGATAAATCATCTATTTTTATATCGTCGCGTGGAATTCCTGCATACTTTTCAATAAACGTCAGTACATCGTTTCTTCTCCATTTTCCTTTGAAACATTCGACAACTGCCTGTTCGCACAGCTGTCTGCTTAACTTTTTATATCTCTTTTTATGTGCCATCTTATTTTTACTTTATGTGTGAAGCGGCTTTCGGTTGCGACAGATCCTTGAATCAGGATCCGTCTTGTTACTACTTGCCGCACGCATAACCCACGGTTATACATGCCAGTTTCCCGGCTTCCGGTTTTACTGATTTTCGCTTATGCGCGGATATACAGACGCATTTCAGCAAGTTTTCACCTGCCTTCATAAATACATAAATTCGCGGACGACTGTTCCAGTTCGAGTTACCCGGCGCATTGTTGCCATTCTCCGCAGCCAGACCAGCGTTCCCGCCATTGTTCAAGTTCGCAAAACGCCACGGGCAGCGAACCCCGGCGGAGTTGGTACCGTAGAAAGCCGATTTAAAATAAGTCGTTGAAGATCCGCCGATCAGCTTCGGAAACAGCACACCCAACTTTGACTTGATAAACGCTTTCACATAGTTCCATCCGGACGGCATACCTGAATATACAATACCTGTATCTTCATAGTCCGCTGTGATTGATCCCGACAGTTTCTGACTGTCGCGGCACTGATACACAGTATAATCAAATCCTCCTGCTTCATTTGCAGTCGTGTCATACAGTGGATCCAGCCCGATCGTATATGATCCATCCAAAACTTCTACACCAGCAACACGAAGCGGTGTCTTTCCTGCTGTCAGGCTGAATGCGCATCCGTCTTTATGTCCCGGCAACGCTTCTGTTGCGCCCGAATGCCACGGCATAGTTGAAATACACGTTGTTGCTGTCGTTGTGATCGTTCCGCTGATGTCAAGATTGACCGCTGTGTATTCTGTTCCATTTACTGTTACTTTTTCGATTGAAGATACTTTCACCAGATCCGCAAGGTTACGCATCCATGCATTCCATCTGTCTTTATTCGACTGTGCGCCCATATCGCCAACCGATACCGTGGATCCGACAATGAATCCTGCTGCCTGACTTGCAGACAGAAGAACCCTTTTCACATTTTCTTCCGGCAACGCCACCATGTACTGATAGTTGTAACTTGTGCATCCTTCAGCGATGTTTGAGTTTTCCAGATCAAAATGTCTTAACTGCCACATACGAAGAATCCATCTTGTATCGCAGTCATTCCACAGTCCTTCATAAATTGTTTTCTGTCGTGCCTTCTGGATCCCCGCCGTTGCTGATGCGAAGTTATATGCCTTGATCCCTGCGCCGGATGTCAACGCGCCTTTGCTGTCCAGACCACCTGGGAATGTTGCGTGCCATGTGATCAGTCGCTTTTTATTTTTCGGATCCACATCCCCCGCATCCGGATAATAGCCGGATCCCCTTGTTGTTCTGAATGAAATATAATCGTATGTGCCGTCATTCCATTCTTTAATCCATAATGCAAGCGCAAATGTATATACTGGTGCATCTTCACCAGTGATGTCAAAACCGTCTTCACCTTCAAAATATGTGATGTTCATGGTTCCGTCTTCCAGTGACAGCGCGTTTGCTCTGATATACCATGTCATCGGATCTTCATCCGCCCAGTCCTCGACCGCTTCAGTATTTTCTGTACACAGCTGTGCTGCCGCTTTATCTGCCAGATCATCCATCGGTGTCATTTTTGTTATTCCTGATACTGACGGATCATAGCTTCGCAGTGTATACGTCTTTCCATTCCATGCCTGCGCTGCTGCTGTTGCAAACCGTGAAAGCAATTTATACTTGTCTGTTTCTCCTGCTGCCAGCGCACGCGGATACCATGACCAGAAAACCCGTGTTGTATTTGTTCCGTCAAGTAATTGTCTGCACGCAGCGTCAAGTGCTTCCGCCGAATTCTGTCCGCCATTCAGTGCGATCGCTTCCAGTGCCGCCGCCATTCTCTCATGCTGTGCATAAGACGGAAATGATAAATCAATTCCTTCCATTCTTCTTTTCCTCCTGTTTACTCATTGATCGGTGTTAATGCCAGATGCGGGATCCCCCGTTCTGTATAAATTGCATATGCATATTTTACATTTTCATCTTTATCCAACATATATGACGCTTCATTGATCTGCCCCGCAATTTTTACAGCTTCATTTGCCTTATCCAGAACTTCATTCGCCTGCTTCTGTCTTTCCTGTTCTGCCGTGACGCGATCACTTTCTGCTGACACTCTGCTTTTTTCCGCGTTCACACGACCTGTTTCTGCCTGCGCTCTGGCTTCCTCTGCCTTCACGCGACCTGTTTCTGCCTGCACTCTGGCTTCCTCTGCCTTCACGCGACCTGTTTCTGCCTGCGCTCTGGCTTCTTCTGCGTTCACACGTTTCGTTTCCTGATCAGCATACTTTTTCATTGTCTTATCGAAGATAGAAAGTTCATCGCCCGAAACGATCGCATCTTTATCTTTCACCTTTGCTTCAATCTCTATTTCAAAAGTGACCGATGTTACTACCTGCATCAGATCTGAAGATTTCACTTCCACTTCACACAATGCTATTCCCGCTGCTGCCAGTGCCTGACTGTCCAGTTCTACCATCACAACATTGTCCGTGAATTCACACGGTGTATATACCCTGTGTCTATCTGGTTTTCTGATGAACGCTGTGACGCTGGATCCCGCCGGGATCGTGTATGGTTCCCCATGATCCAGCAATACGGTTTCGACATACCTCGTCGCCCGATCACCCTGTTTCGCAGACACCATATACTGTTTTGTCCCGCCTGACATTTCGATTTCGATTCGCTGAATTACTTTTCCAAGTGCCACCGTCTTCCCTCCTTTCTATAATCCGAGTTTGTTCAGGATCTGCTGCATTGTCACTTCGGATCCATCTGATTTTATGAATTTCACCCCATGCCTGAATATCGCATCAAACGTAAAATCCACTGCATTTTCCACGGTTGCTTTTGATCCGAAAGCTACGCCGCGTCCGCCATATAAAAAATGCATTGCATATACCGCTGTTGATACGAAGTCAATGACAGTCACTGTGTTAAATGTATCTTTCAGCACATAACGAACATCATATGAAAGAAGCTCCCGGATCAAATCCATATGGTACAAAATTTGCCTTATCCAGAACTTCATTCGCCTGCTTCTGTCTTTCCTGTTCTGCCGTGACGCGATCACTTTCTGCTGACACTCTGCTTTTTTCCGCGTTCACACGACCTGTTTCTGCCTGCGCTCTGGCTTCCTCTGCCTTCACGCGACCTGTTTCTGCCTGCACTCTGGCTTCCTCTGCCTTCACGCGACCTGTTTCTGCCTGCGCTCTGGCTTCTTCTGCGTTCACACGTTTCGTTTCCTGATCAGCATACTTTTTCATTGTCTTATCGAAGATAGAAAGTTCATCGCCCGAAACGATCGCATCTTTATCTTTCACCTTTGCTTCAATCTCTATTTCAAAAGTGACCGATGTTACTACCTGCATCAGATCTGAAGATTTCACTTCCACTTCACACAATGCTATTCCCGCTGCTGCCAGTGCCTGACTGTCCAGTTCTACCATCACAACATTGTCCGTGAATTCACACGGTGTATATACCCTGTGTCTATCTGGTTTTCTGATGAACGCTGTGACGCTGGATCCCGCCGGGATCGTGTATGGTTCCCCATGATCCAGCAATACGGTTTCGACATACCTCGTCGCCCGATCACCCTGTTTCGCAGACACCATATACTGTTTTGTCCCGCCTGACATTTCGATTTCGATTCGCTGAATTACTTTTCCAAGTGCCACCGTCTTCCCTCCTTTCTATAATCCGAGTTTGTTCAGGATCTGCTGCATTGTCACTTCGGATCCATCTGATTTTATGAATTTCACCCCATGCCTGAATATCGCATCAAACGTAAAATCCACTGCATTTTCCACGGTTGCTTTTGATCCGAAAGCTACGCCGCGTCCGCCATATAAAAAATGCATTGCATATACCGCTGTTGATACGAAGTCAATGACAGTCACTGTGTTAAATGTATCTTTCAGCACATAACGAACATCATATGAAAATTCTGTATTCAGATCTCCGCCGCAAACAGTTGTTGCTTCTCCGATCGGAAGTTCTTTTACTGCTGACGTATATGCACCCTGACTTGAAAGTTTATACTGCATCTGAAGTGTCGCTTTATTCTTTCCGTTACAGGTTGAATATGTGCTATCTGTCGTCGCCAAAAAATATACACCTTCATTTTCCAGCGTCCCATCCTGCCCGCACCTCATAGAATCTACCTGAATCGTCGGCGGATTATATTCCACAACTGTCACTTTTGCAGTTTTTTCTGCCGTCCGTCCCCTTGTATCACGGATCTTCACTGTCACATCCATAATCCCGTAGTCTTCCAGTGCGTATGACTGTGGCAATGCAGACGGCGTTCCATAATATGTCCTGTCATTCAGTTCCATATTGACTGATACAATATCCGCACCGTATGACTTTGTGATGTTCGCTGCGGTAATAGCTATATTGCTGTTATGTTCCACGAACATTCCCCACGCCGCAGGGACACGCCCTTTTGTATCCGCTATGGATATGGAATTGATTGCCGGGACGCAATCATCCGGGACTGTCGCCCTCACCGCAGTATCCCTTGATTGATATACCTGCGATCCAAACAGTACCTGAACCGAAAGTGTGCAGGATCCCGCTGTACTGTTTTTTATCTCTTCATTCCAGCTTTTCGGTATAGTATAGCTTGTATTGATCTTTGTCGCCCCGGACGTTTTTTTGTCCAGTGTATACGACTTTGATCCAATCGCCCACTTGAATCTGTACGTTTCATCAGATGACAGTTTAATATAAAACAGTGAATCTTCATTTGCATTTTCTATATTGATAGGAACTGCCGTCTTTCCATCAATCTCAAATTCAGAAGCTCCCGGATCAAATCCATATGGTGCAAATGATCCCAGATCGTAAAATGAAAAGGTCATTTCTGTTCCTTCTTGTGTCGGATTCCGACCGTATACAATTTTGAAGAATGGTTTTCTGATCGTCAGCTTTGTTCCAATGTTCAGTGTTGCTTTTTTTACCAAGGCATTTAATGTAAAGTAGGAATTCACTGTCCATCTGTATTGTTTTCCATCAATGATCATGACTGATGGCATATCTTCTTTTTTTACGCCCAGCACCCAATCATCTTCATTTTGCGTGAATGTTACTGATGTGATTGTTGTTACATCTCCGCTGACATTCCCGGTGAAGACAGCCTTCGCATATATATTTATGACTGGTACTTCTCTTCTTGTCGTACTCATACTTTTACTACCTCAAATATTCCATCATCGTCGATCAGCTGTCTGTATTCCTGTTTCTGTTTTTGCCTTTTGACGCTCTGTGTTGCCGTTTCTTCCACCTGCTCCGCTTCTCTCCATTTCACACCCATCCCGTACTGTGTGGATATGAAATCAAAGTATCCGCCGTCGTCTGCTGCTCCGACTGACCATCTTCGCACCGCTTCGACATTTTCAATGTGTAGCTTGTTGTACTGCACATATGCCACCGGAACGCCTTCCTGTCTGAATTCCAGTCTTTTATCGGATAGTAATGTCGAAAACGGCAGTACCCCGCCATCTTGCTTTTTTCCGATCTCCATTCCATCATCCGTGTAATGGAAATATGTTTCATTCTCTCTTCTGAATTCTTCCAGTTCGTCGCCCTGCGATGTCACAGTTTCTTCGACCGACTTGATAGACATATCAAATGAATTTGCAGTCTGATTCAGTGCTGTTGAATATTCATTTGTCATTCTTTCAATGGTCTTTTCATTCAGCTGCGAAGCATAGTCTTTCGCTTCCTGTTCTGCTGCATAGGTCAGATCCCTTTGTTCTGTTTTGACCTGTTGAACCGATGTCATGATCCCGCTTTCTGAAGATTTAATTGCAGCTTGTGCCTGTTCGATCGTCCAGTATCCTTCATTCAGCGTTTTCTTCGTCCTTGCCTGTGCCTGATCCACTGCATCGGACTTCATTTTTTCTTCTGTTTCTTCCTGAAGCTGTGCAAAACTCTTTGTCACATTAGAAAGTTCACAGGTGTTTTTATCCGGATGCTGCGGATATTCCGTCATCTTCACGATCCGCTGCTTTTCTTTTGTGGCTTCCGTTTTTGAAATCAGATGCACCGTATCACCGATGTCATATTCCAGAATGCTGTATTCCTTTTTCTGCGATGCCAGATCCGCAACGTCAGCTGTATATGCTGTATACGGCTTCGATGCTGTGTCCAGCTTCGCAGTCGCATCTTCAATTAGATTTTCCGTGATGGTATATCGTTCATCTTTCCAATAGCGCGGAATCACTTTATCTGAATACTGATGATTGTCAATATATGGAACCCCCAGCATAATTTCCGGTGTGATCCCATCTTTTCCCACTGGATAAATTCTTGTGTAGAAATCATATGTATCTGATTTCAGTGTCAACTTCCGCAGGTTTAGTCCTTCTATGAAATATGCTCCGCGATCCATCCCGATCGCTTCATATAGATCTATTCTCTTCTGGATGCTGTCGATCTTGCATTCGCATCTGTATGTGTCCATAACCTCCTGAAGTACATCCCAAGCATTGCACGTTTCATCAATGCTGACTGTTCTTCGCTTTGTTACTGTGCAAATTCCGACCGTCCAACCCGTTCCATCAAAAGCGAATTCCAAGCAGGCACGCGCCGTCTGTGTTACACTCTCAAATCCATACAGAAATTCCTGTGATTCCAGTTCTTCTATATTCAGCTGTGCTACATAACTGTTTTTATTTTCTCCTGTGTTTATTTCCTTCAGAACATATTCATCATCTTTTGTCCTGATATAATATTCAGCCCGCAGATTTTCAATTTCTGATCCTGTTTTCGGATAACTGAATGAAATCTGCTTATCTCCGGATGATAATGTTTTTTCAATTTTCAGATCATCCGGATCATCTATTCCTGCAATTCTCCTGTGCTGATCATCATATATCTGAAGCATATATCATCCCCCTTTATAACCACATCGGGGAATACCTAACTGTCACCCTTGCGCCATTCGTTGAAAACGCAAGGTCATTTCTTCCCGTTTGCAGTTTAGGGAACGCCCACAGATCCACGGATCCGAAAGCGTTATCCCCTTCCTTTGTTATTTTTCCGGTCTTCCCGTTAATCACAATCGTTTCGCCATTCATCAGGCTTTCAATAGTGTACGGTTCCCCGTTTAGTGTTATCTTATAGTTTGTCAGATCCGCTTTTGCTGTCACTTCAATAATGCAAGGTGTGTCCCGGCTTCCTTCTGCGTACAGCTTTCCTTCCAGTTTCTGATCAAATAACGCTTCCGCTTCGTCGTCAAAAAAGAATCCATCAAATTCTAATGTCAGAATTCTTTTTTCCTTTTCAAGCGTTTTTTCGTAATCATCGCCAGTCAGAAACCCTTTATATTTTCCTTTGAATCCTCTGATTTCTTCCATAATGCAGGACGACCTGAAATTCCGCATAAAAGATGACATTGTTCTTTCCAGTGTCGCCCTGTTCTTTCCCCTGAAGTATATGGTCATTGTCATAGAACCCAGTGGAATATCTGTGTCGTACTCTGTCGGAAGAAGTGCTTTTGACATCATTTCATAGTTTGCCGTCATCTTCGGGGGCTTTGTTTCTGCCGTCAGCAATATCGCCCCGTATCTTCTGACGTCAATCCCGTTTATGATCATGCTTTACCTCCTCCGTTTTATTTCATCTGTGAATTTTTCTTCCACTTTTGAATATACTTTCGTTGCCACGACTTCGCCGTCCATTGTTACATAGACATATACCGTTGTTCCTGTCATAATTGCATCCAGCTTTTTATCCAGCATGTCGCCCAGTCTGTCATAGAACTGCTTCAATGGAAGGATGGCTTCTGCTCCCGCTTCTCCTCCTGCCAGCAATGTGTCGCCTGCTGCCCCGAATGCGGTCGGTTTCGTCATGATACCGCCGTTCTTATACCAGCTAATGCTGAAATGTGGAACTGATGGCGGATTCAAACTGAATGATCCGCTGATAGACGGATGCGGCAGTTTCAAATGCGGTAATGACCAGCTGAAGTTGAATTTTGATCGGATCGCACTGATCGCATTTCCTACCGCAGTTTTTGCAGCATTGATCGGTGTTGTGATCGCTGTCTTGATTGCGTTCCATGTTGAAGACGTTGCTGATTTCACACTATTCCATACAGAACTTATCGTTGACTTAATCTCATTGATTGCGGATGTCGCTGCTGACTTTGCGGCATTGATCGGTGTTGTCACCGCTGTCTTCACTGCATTCCATGCCGTCGATGTTCCTGTTTTGATCGCATTCCAGATTGTTGTCACCGTTGTCTTTACTGCGTTGAATACAGTCTGTACCGTCGTTTTGATCGCATTTACGACAGTCTGCACCGCCGTTTTGATCGCATTCCACACTGTTGTAATGACTGTTTTTATTCCATTCATTACAGGCGTGATCACGCTGTCTTTCATGAAATTCCATGCCGTCTGTACCGCGGACTTTATTGCATTTATCACGGTCGTGAATGTTGTTTTGATGGTGTTCCATACCGTCGTGATCGTTGTGCTGATCGCATTCATCACTGGTGTGATCACATTATCCTTCATGAAATTCCATGCCGTCTGTACCGCGGACTTTATTGCATTTACCACTGTCGTGAATGTCGTCTGAATCGCATTCCATACCGTCGTGATCGTTGTGCTGATCGCATTCATCACTGGCGTGATGATATTATCTTTCACAAAATTGATTGCTGTCTGTACCGCGCTTTTGATTGTTTCCCATACGCTTATGATCGTATCTCGACAATTTTCCCAGATAAACCGGAACGGTACGGTTATCAATTCAAATGCGGCTTTGATAACTTCCACTATGAACATGATCGCAACCTGAACCACATTCTTTATTGTTTCCCACACATTAGACACGACATCTTTCACAGCATTAAAGATTGTGCTGATCGTATCGTGTACGGTCGTGCAGAACGCCGTCACGTTTGTAACAATTCCATTCCACACCGTTGTGCAGAATGTTGAAATCCCATTCCAGATTCCTTCAAAAAACGAAGATATTCCGTTCCAGATTCCTTCAAAAAAGGTTTTCACTCCATTCCAGACAGTTTTCCAGTTAGTTCCAAACCATCCAAGAAAAACATCCGCTACGCCTTTGACTGCTCCGATTATTGTTGAAAAATATTCTTTCAGACCATCCCAGACGCTTGAAAAAATTCCTTTTACAGCTTCCCACGCACCAGACCAGTCGCCACTGAATACAGCAGAAAATACATCCCATATTCCAAGAATGACATTGAAAGCTGTTTGTAATGCGATTGCAATCGTATTGAAAGCAGCTTCCAACACTGGTGCAAGTAAATTACAGAATCCGTCCCAGATTGTTTTTATTGCTGACGTCACATCGCTAAATGTAATTCCCAACGCCGACAGTCTTTCGCTGATTCCTGCCGCAAATATCGTGAAGGCATCTTTGATCTTCTGCCAGATCGCCGTGATCGTATTTCTGAAATCTTCATTCGTATTCCATAAGTGAATAATAACTGCCGTAATTGCTGCAATCGCTCCCACTACAATCGCCGCTGGCGATGTAATCAATCCCAGTGCTTTCGTGAATACTCCTGAAAATCCGCCTGCTTTTACAAGTCCGGCTGACAGCGTTCCAAGTGCGCGTGATACATTTGCGCTGAACGTGATCACTTTTCCCAATCCTATCAGCATCGGTGCAAGTGCTGCCACAAACATTCCGATGCGAAGAATTGTTTCTTTTTGTCCTTCGTCCATTGCATTCAGCTTGTCCACAAAGTTCTGAATATGTGTCACAATATCACGGATTTTTGGCATCAGAATTTCCCCGAAGCTGATAGCAAGTTCCTGAAGCTGTGACATCAAGATCGTGATCTGCCCCTGAAGATTGTCGTTCATTGTATTTGCCATCTTTTCAGATGATCCGTCACAGTTGTCGATCGCTCCTGCCAGCTTTTCAAAATCTTTATCTGATCCGTTTATAATCGCCAGCATTCCGGACATTGCATTCTTTCCGAACAATGCCGCTGCTGCCTGTGCCTGTTCCGCTTCTGACAGTCCGCCCAGTTTCTGCCGCAACTGTTCCATCAACTCACGCAATGAAAGCATCTTGCCGGAACTATCTGTCAATGATATTCCGTACTTATCCATTGCAGCCGCAACAGTATCTGTCGGCTTCGCAAGGTTCGTGATGGCTCCTCGCAAAGATGTTCCTGCCTGACTGGACTTGATACCTGCATTCGCCATCAATCCGATCGCAAGCGCAGCATCTTCTGCTGTGTATCCTAACGATCCAAGAACCGGGGCTGCGTATTTAAACGTTTCGCCCATCATCGACACATTGGTATTTGCATTCGATGATGCTGCCGCCAAAATATCAGAAAAATGACTGGAATCTTTTGCCGAAAGTCCGAAGGCGGTCAGGGCGTCCGTTACGATGTCAGATGTCGATGCAAGATCTTCACCCGATGCTGCCGCAAGATTCATGATGCCCTCTAAGCCGTCCATCATGTCCTGCGTCTTCCATCCAGCCATTGCCATATACTGCATACCCTGTGCAGCTTCTGACGCGCTGAACTTTGTTTTCGCACCCATTTCACGGGCTTTTCCTCGCAGTTTATCAAGATCCGTTCCTGTTGCTCCGGAAATTGCTGATACTTTCGACATTTCACTGTCAAAATCTGCTGTCGTCTTAACAGCCGCAACTCCAAGCCCTGCGATACTGGTCGATAATGGAAGAAGTTTCTGCCCTACACTCGTTAATGTGCCGCCAACCTTTTCTGCTTTCGCTGCATATTCATCAAACGGCGCACGCGCAAGTTCTGCGTTCACATTTTTCAGTTCCGCTTCCATTTCAGTCAGCGCAGCTTTCGACTGATTCGCTGCTGCTTCCTGCTTCGTGATCGCTGTTTCTGTTTTTGCAATCTGGCTTTCACTTGTGGACAGCTGTGAAGACAGGTTTTCATATTCTGCCTTCAACTTCTGTGTTTCTTCGCTGTCTTCCCCTGTCGCTTTCGCACTATCTTCATATGCTTTTTTTGCTGCTTCAACCTTTGTCTTCAGCTGATCGTGCGCTGTTTTTTGCAATTCCAACTTCTGTTTTAAGTTGTCATACTGCTGTCCATTCTGCTGCACGATCCCCTTTTGAACATCTATCTTCGATGTCAGTTCGGTCACTCTTGCACGCAGGGCGTCCTGCGCGGATCCGCTTAACTTTGCTTGTGCCGCAGCCAGTGAATGCTGTGCCGTCAGGTTTTTCATTTCTGCTGCTGCCTGACGCATTGCCTGCTGATACTGCGACGTTTCTGCCCTAATCTCAATTAAGGTCTTAGCCATGTTTCGCGTTCCTTTCTTTACTTCTCATCGACCGTCCTAATCTCGAATGCCGCATGATCCAAAAGGCTCATGATGTCCGCTTCCATGCACTGCTGATATGAGTTTTTCATAAGATTGATACAGATCTTCACTATCCGATCCACATTTTCCCTGCATATCTTCCACATGTTTTCACCCGGATCTTCATCGTTATATCCATTTTCTTCGTCATATTCGTCGAAAGCAGATTTTTCTTTCTGTATCTTTTCAGGATGTTCTGGATTAAGATCCAGAAATTTCTTCGTGATCACATCCTGCATCATGAAATGGATTTCTTTCACAGCTGACAATACATCTTCCGGATCGGCTTCTTCCACCTCCTGCTGTCTTGCCCCGAATACCGTCATTAAGATCTTCGTATTCGCTTCAAAAGCATCCCTGATCGAATCACTGTCATTCCGTTCCATGATTTCCGTATATCTGCGATACATTTCCACTGAAATCGTCGTGCAGACATATTCTTTGTGTCCACACGGCAGAATCAGTTCCGGCATCACTTGCCATTTGTAAAATTTTTCGCGAAGTCTTCCGTTCTTTTATCGACCTTTTCACCCACTGACACATCCATCAGTGCAAATTCCATCACGATCGAATCCGGTGTCATTCCGGTTTCAGCATCCAGCATGTCATCTGTTGTGAACTGGTTTCCGTACATTTCAACAATAACATCCATCATGTCCATGAACTGCTGTCTTGTGTACAACGCCCGTTTCGCTTCTGTGTCCATAATGCTGTCGCGCACTTCCAGATAGTGCAAATATGCCATCGTGGACATCTTCTGCGGCATCGTATATTCTTTGTTGCCGATGATAATTGATCTTTTCTTTGTTTTAGCTGCTGCCATTTCTTTTCCCTCCTGTTTTATGCTGCATCCGGTTTTTCCTGAACTTTTGAAAACCAGTCTTTGATCGCCGCCGCTGCTTCTGTATGTTCCGCAAGAAGATTGCTTTCATCAACGCTGCATTCATATCTTCCATCCATCTGACGGGCATAAAAATCACCCTTCAACGTTGCTGTCTGCGTTGTTTTTGTTTCCCCTTCTGTTTCGTAATTATCTTCAAATCCTTGACCGAATCTTCCACAGTACAGCCATTTGAATTCATACTTGCCATTCAGCTTCTTCGCACGCCATCCAAGCGCAAGTTCCGGTGCTTTGTCATCCTTCGTCTTGATCAGGAATCCTTTTTCATACAGATGCCCGAATACCTGTGACTTATCCTGTGGTGCCAAACTGTTCACTTCCAGTTCCACGCTTGTCCCTTTGTATGACATGTTTACATCTTCAACCGAATCATCACTGTAAATTTTTTCAGTTTCAAATTCATCGCTGATCTTTCCTGTGATCGCGCGTGCCAACTTTGACGGTGTTTCTGCCGCGTATTCCGTTTCTGTATTCGCTGTAACTTTTGCGATATGAATATCTCTGAACGATACAGTCCTGCTTCGCACGATCTTCTCTTTTTCTGCTGCCATGTTTATTCCTCCGTTTCCTCTGCTTCTTTTAAAATTAAAAATCGCATCGCATTGATGAAGATCCCCGTATCTGTTTCAATCTGATCATTTCCTTCCTGAAATAGAAATCCGTTTTCCTTCATCAGTTTTTTTATTCTTTTCACAAGTGCCTGCTGATCACTCCGTGACCAGATATTCACTTGTATGCTTGCCGCTTCAATTTCACATTCATCATCTGAATGTGCATTTTCTGTGTCTTGTAGCTTCCACAGTGTCACATGAAGCCGTTTCAGGCTTTCGTCATACCATCCTTGCTGTACGATTGTTCCTTCATCTGAAATCGGCTTCAATGCTGCCGCCGCCAATCCAATAACATCCACTGTTTTATCCTCCCAGTTTTTCGTTCAATGCTTTCTGGTACTCTTGATCAGCTATCATGTGATATTCGCTTTCGCACTCCGATTTCGTATTATTCAGGAAGTCCCGTGGCGGCATTTTCGATGTCCCCCACTCCACAAACTTCATGTAAAACCAGTTTTGCGCGTCGCCATTCAATTCCCATCCGACTTCGCCTTTTTTGGTCGTTACCTTTTTAGGAATGTTATCCCGCGCATGTCCCGGCGGTCTGTATCCATTCCGTCCTGACTTTGAATTGTCAGCAGATCTTGCCATGTGTGCCTTCATCTTCGGTTCTGTAATATCGGCGGATCTCTGAAATATTTTTTTATTGATCGCTCCGATTTCAGCACTTGACGACAGGGCTTCCACGCCGCGCTGTACTTCTTCAAATCCTTCAAATCGGAACGATATTTCCATCTCTGTTTCCTCCTGTCAGTCGCGTCTGTTGGCTTTCAGTTGCACATACTGCCTGTCATTCTGTTTGAAATCCGTTGCATAAATGTCATATCTGTCGCCTTCAAATTCGATCAAGAAATCTTTTGCATGTGCTTTAATCTCTTTTATACGTCTGCAATATCTCACTTCAAATACGATTGCATTTTCCAGTCTGACATCCAGTGCTTCATATAATTCCTGCCCGTAAAGGTTTCTGATCTCACACCATGCTTCATAAAACAGTGTCGGTTCTTTTTCCTGCTGCCGTCCGTTTTCCAGACTTTTGTTCCGCTTATAAAATTTGATCCTTGCTGTTGCCATGCTATCCCCTTAACGTTTCTTTCAGCATCATTGACTGAATCGCGTACCTGATGCGTTCTGTTGAATCAGATGTGATTTTCCCGTTGTTGTACATTCGATCCCTGTGATCGTATAATTCCTTCACATACGAACAGATCAGTATTTTCTGCCTATTTGTTGGCTTTTCCGGATCGAATGACGGAATCAGTTCCTTCATTTCGTCGATGACAGCATCATGCATTAGTTCGATCATGCTGTCATCGTCTGTATAATCGACTCGCAGATACTGCTTCAATTCCTTTAGGCTCATATCATCACGCCCCTTTTTTATTAGCCAGCCACAGCGACGCTGATTTCTCCTTTAACAACCGCAGTTTCATCGACAGACTGAACATCAAATCTGTCACGAACCTTGATTCCCGTCAGATCCTTCGCCCACAGATCCCCCGCTTCAGTAGAAAGTTCGATCGTCATTTTCTCGCGGTCAAACAAGGTAACAGCTTCCTTCAGATCTCCCATGTATACCGGATATTTGTAACCAGTCACATCGTTTTTGTCAGATCCCGATCCGCCTTTTAATACATTTGTGCTTTTCAGCGTCTTATTGCTCACAACCTTTACCGGATACTTGCCAAAAAGAAGTGTCTTTGTTGCATCTGTCGGATCCGGCTGCATGATGTACTTGTCATCCTTATCCTTCAGCTTGTCCATGTAGTTAAAGCCATCCTGATTCGTCAATACAATAGAACTTACTGCAATCGCCGGATCCAGCTTCACGTTGAATACGTCTTTGAAATCATCAAAAGTCGCAACCGCAACTTCTTTTCCTTTTGTGATCGTGTTAATCACATTCAGAATTGCAGCATTTCTTGTCGCTCTTGACTTCTTTGCGATCCATTTATTCAGGTATGCAAGGATATTCACAGCTGTATCCTGAAGCAGTTCGCGTGTCGTCTTCAGAATTCCGCCCTTTTTCTTGATTGCATACTTGATCTGTTTCAGGTTCGGTGTTTCTTCCTCTTCAAATTCTCCGCCTTCATCCACATCGCCCCAAGGTGTACTGTCTGCATCAACCTCGATCACACGGGATCCACTCATTGTTGCTACTTTTTCAACATTGACATACTGTTCCAGATCGTTTTCTGTACGGCGCAGTTCAATGATGTCTGTGCTTACATCCTCCGGAACCGTAAACCCTCCATCCTCGTCTTCGCCTTCCTTCATCATGTTTTTAAAGCTGTCCATGATCTCCTGATCTTCTTCCGGCATAGCACGTTTACGAAGACCACATACGATCCTGTTTACAAACGCTTTGCACACCTGCGCTTTGCTGTACTTTTTAGACTTCTGACCGTCTTCAATTTCCTTCGCTTTCCCATTGTGTAAAGAATCCTTGATTCCATCGTCATCGTCTTCTTCCATTTCCATCAGCATGTCGAATTCTTCCTGCATTCCACGAAGTTCCGCCATCTGATCCTTCATTTCCTGTGTTTTTCCCTGTCCCTGAAGACCTCTGATCGCATTTTTCTTGTCATTGATCTTCTTCAGCAATGCCCTTGCTTCTTTGCTCATTCTGTTTTCCTCCTTAGATTCCGAAAAGTTCCATTTCTTCGATGATCGCTTCTTCTTCGGCTGTAATCTTCGCCGTCACATCATCTGCGCTTTGTGTTTTAATGCCTTCCGGTGCTTTTTTGAAATTCTCCATCATCCAGCCAACACAGGCGGCGACCGCTGGACGTTCTTCGATCTGCACATCGAAGATTTCCTTTGCTTCCTCTGCCGTCATCCATGTTTCAGCATTGATCAGATCTGTGACTTGTTCTTCTGTCACACCTTCTTTCACCCGTCCCATATATATGTCCGTGATACTTTTCTGGCATTTATCCAGTTCACTGATCAGCCGCTGAAAATCATCCGCATTTCCATACGCCCATGACAACGGTTTGTGAATCATGATCTGCGCTCCCGATGACATTACAATCGAATCACAAGCCATCAGGATCACGGATGCGATCGACGCAGCCATTCCGTCCACGATGCCTGTTTTATGTCCGGTATGCCGTGATAAAATGCTGTGAATCGCTATCCCGGCAAATACATCACCGCCGCCGCTATTGATGTACACCGTCAGTTCTGCCCCCGGTTCAATCTGATTCATAAAGTCTGATATGTCCTGCGGGCATGTATCTTCATCGCACCATGCTTCCCATGTTGAAGAAACAATGTCGCCGTATATATACAGATCTGCTGCATTATTCGATACATTTCTGAATTCCATAAACCCGGTATTTTCAATCTTCTTTGTTTTTGGATTTCTCCGCGAAAAATTGAATTTATTCTTCATCGTTTTCCCCTCCTTCCTGCGATTCTTTTTCATCAGGTTCTGTTCCGGTCGTGTCTGCCTGATCTCCTTCTTCCGGATCCTTCTGCGTTTTCCGATCCGTTTCCGGCTGTATAGGAAGCACGCTTTGCTGCTGTGCATTTCCTGCTTTTTCGTACTGCTTTCCAACTTCTGTGATCGGAATATAATTTCCGTTCACGATCAGCTGATCGCCGCCTTCTGCATCCATCAGATCCAGTTTTCGTCGGCATTCATTCACTTTTTGAATTCCGTTCTGGACACCTGCTGCGAAAATCTCCATCTGTGTCTTGCTGTCAGTTCTTAGTAAAACTTTTTCGTTCAGTTTGTAATATTTTCCTTCACTGAAAGCTTCTTCATCTGTCAATAACTTATAATTGACTTCTTCTTCGTACTGCTTTAACACAAAAAGCATCGTATCTGTCAGGAATGACAACTGCTGCATTTCGCTGTTGCTGTACGAAGATTTTGTATAATCATTGATCTGATTCGGCTTGATTCCGAATGCAGCTGCAATCTGAAGTGCTGAATATTTCTTTAATTCGATGAACTGGCTGTCCGAAAGTTTAATATCCAGCGGCGTCAGCTTCATCCCAAGTGGAACCGGAATGATTTTTCCGGCATTTTTTGCACCTGATCCGAATTCTTCAAATGCCTGCACCAGTTTTTCTTTCAAATCTTTGTTCAGATCTCCTGTGTATTCCAGCGTTGCTTTCCCAGTCAGTCCGCTTTCATATAAACTGTTCAGATAGTCCTGTGATGCCGCTGCGCCCTCCACAGTTGCCTTCAATATTGCCTGCACAGGAAGCCCCGTAATACCATCCAAGCTGTGTGATGTCTTGAAATGCAGGACTTCATCTGTCCCGAACACATATTGCTGCCCGCTGTATTTATCGTTGTAGACGTACCAGATCTTTCCCCTTCCTCCGAAGTATCCTTCATCATCCACTACGATCTGCACGCAGTTCGACGGCATGATCCACAAGTCCATGACTTTGTATTCTCCGCCGTATTTTTTTCTTTTGAACTTCGACCTGACATATACATACGCATTTCCGAAGTGGTTTCGGTTCATCTCCACAGCATTCCAGAAAGCTGTGGGCGTCATAAATGGATTCGGTCTGTTTTTCAGCAGTTTCGCAACATCCGACAGTTCTGGTTCAATGATCCCTTTGTCTGTTTTTTGATAATATTTCCACGGTATTTTTGCCAGCGTTTCAGACATCATTTTCAAGCATGTGAAGTACGTTACTTCCGCCATCACATCCTTGTTTTTTCTTTTCACACCAAGCCATTCAAGAAATGATTCTTCCTTCATCGCTGGCGATGTTTCCACGGTGAAGTTCATTTTTTTCGCAATCCATCCTTTGAACTTCTGCCATACATTCAACCTGCATCACCCCCTCGCCTGTTTTTTCTTGCTTGCTTCATATAGTTTCAGCCATTCTTCGACCGATTCTGCTGTATTCTGTTTCACTTCGCCTTTCATTGCAGCTGTCCATGCGTCAATAATTGCATCTATCACGTCGATTCGTTCCGTCTGATACTCTTTGTCGATCTTGATTTCTCCGAAACTGTTGGAAGTTGTCTTTGCATTCGCGATCGACCATTTGATCATCGCGTTTCCATCGTGTTCCACATTTCCGGATTCAATTTCAAGTTTGAAATCAACCGTTGCATCATTCAGTGCCTTTGCTGACTGCGTTACAGCCACGCTGTCGAATCCCAATGCTTCCAGATCAGTCAGGAAAGCTGACGCATTATGCGGATCATAAAGAACAAATTGCACATCCAGTTCATAATCAGTGATAATTTTTTCCAAGTAGGTTAAAATATACCGATAGTCAGTTTTTACCCCGCCCATCGTTTCTGTTACCGTCACAAGTCCGTCGCGGATCCATAAGTCATATTCCGTCCGGTCTGTTTTGATATGTTCTTCAACCCTTCTTTTCGGTATGAAACTGTGTGCATGAACAAAATATTTTCTGACACCATCTTTCAAGAACGGAAATACGATCGCCAATGACGTCAAATCTCCACCAGCAGAAAGATCCAGTCCCACATAGCACTTCTGTCCCCGAAAATCTTCTAGTGTCTTCTTTGTTACGCCATTTTGCCACAATTCCATGTCTTTCAAATAGACATCATTCGTCCATTGAATCCACATGTTCAGCTGCTTCACAATGAAATCGCGCAAACTGGATCCGCCCATTTCTTTCGCTGTTTCAGCAATCGGAACCATGTTTTCAAGTGCTTCCGGATCATATTGCAGAATTGGATTCGCCTTGATCCAATTCTTCGGTGTCCACATGTCGTCTGTTTCATCCATTTGTGCGATGTATATGAACTGTGAATCATTGTGTGCAATGCCTTTCAGCACCTTCACGCAATATTCATACAATGCATAACATGGTGACTTCAGATCGAACCCTGCTGTCGTGATCACACTGATCAGCGCAGATTTCATCTTCTTGATTCCGCCTTCCAGAAGTTTGTACATCTGGTCGTTTTTGTGTGCATGGTATTCATCAACAATTCCAAGATACGGGCGGAATCCGTCGATCGACTTCGTATCTCCTGAAAGTGCCTTTATTTTGCTATGTGTCAGCAAACAATCTATTGTGCTGTTGTGTTCGTGTATGTTGAAGCATTCATCCAGATCAGGATCTGACCGGATAAACTTCACAATTTCATTGAATACAATCAGCGACTGATCTTTTTTCGTTGCTGTGCAGTATATCTGACCATATTTGTACTTCTCAAAATTTCCGTAATATGCAGCCAGAATTCCATTCAGAAAAGATTTACCGTTCTGTCTTCCAAGTTGCACATATGATGTTCGGAACCTTCTGTGTCCGCCTGTTTTTGTCCGCCATCCGTTCAGATTTCCAAGAATAAAACACTGGAATGCGTAACATTCGACCTGTTCTTCCTCTTCACCTTCTGCGATGGTTAATGTTTCAGCGAATTCAATGATTCTTTCCGCCTGCTCCACATCAAAATAATATTTATATGGCGCAGCCTTTGACTTTTCGATGTCATCCAGATGACGCTTGCAGGCAAGTTTTACCAGATCCCCGGCAATTATTTTTCCCGCAAGGACATCCACAGCGTACTGTGTTGTTCTGTCTTGCATCGCATCATCACGCAAACTTGTCTTTAAATTTGTTTGTCTTCGGTGCTTCCGGTGCTATTGGAATAATCAGACGGCATCTTGACGATACTGTCAGTCCAAAATCTGCTGCACCCTGTCGGCACTGTTTGAAATACCTGTCCTGAATGATCGCCAGACGTTCCACCTGACTGTTCACAACCTCATGTTCTGCCATGATCGGATTGCCTTCTGCATCTTTTTTCCCTGTGTCGCATGCCACAGTTACCATCAGTGGCTGCTTTGCAATCGTTTCTGTCACTTCTCTGTATTTCTCCTGCGCAATCACTAACCGCGCCAGTGCTTCCACGTCCAAGTTTGAAATCAGGTCGATCGCCCGCAGTTCTTTCACTGTTTTTCTGAATGCCTTTTTCTGCGTAGCTGTCAGGTATGACGGCGGCGTCACTCTGTCCGACGGTGCTTTCACTTCCGTCCGTTCTCTTTCTGCGATCTCTGCCTTTGTCAGATGTTTCTTTCCTTTTGCTTGTACCAGCGCGATCGGCTGTCGTTGTCCTGCCATTATATCGACCTCCTTTCCCGCTGCTTTCCCTTGCGGATTGTGTCAGAATCTGACACATGACCGTTTGCCCTTATACCTGAAATTTCCGTGGGGAGTTTTCTCCACAGAATAGAGGGGGCGCGACTAATCCAGCCCGGTCAAAACTTTTTCGATACCCCCTACCTCTTTCCAGTGCTGCCGGATAATGTTTCGCAGCAGCTCCTGCGTCTGTCTTTTCGTTGCTTCATCCTTCTTGTACAGCGCACTGATGATCCCGTGGTTTCCATTGCTTAACGGGAATAGGTTTTCCACGTTCAAGCGTTGTGTCCAGTCTTCTTCTATCTCCGTGATGTGGTGTACCATGTCAGCCACAACAATCTTGTGTTGAACATAGTACGCATACATGTCCAAGCTGTCATATAAAGACAGTGCAAACGCCCGTACTTTGCGCCATTCTGCCGACACATAGAAATCCGCTGCTTTCTTATTTCTTCGGCGCAGATTGTATTCCATATGCCTTGACATCTTGTCGCTTTCCTTCGCTTCGCAGTCCGGACACAGGCGTAATTCCTGCGGTATCAATATCCCGCATTTGCATCTGTGTAATAGCACTATGTACCACCTTCTTTCGTGCTATATACACACCGCACGCAGGCATCTTTGTGGATGCCCGTTGCAGTGTTCAGAAGGGCGTGGAAATGGCAATAAAAAAGCGACTGCACACTTCTGTACAATCGCTTCTTGCAACTTTCCACGCTATCAGTTTACATCTTTCATCCCACCATTAAAACCCCAGCTTTTCCCCAACTTTTCCCCAAAAAGAAAAGCAAAAAGGATTTCTTTTTAATATTTTTCAACGCCATCTATCCCGAATAACTTCACTGACATTTTCCTAATCAGTTCTTTTGACCATCTGGACGGTGTGTTCTTTCCGCAGTTCTGGATGTCTGCAATCTCTTCATACGATACCCCATCAATATAACGCATTTTAAAGGCATCGTATTTATATACCATTTCTTTCATTTCATATTCTGCCCGCAGTTCTTCCATTGCTCTGTCAATATTCGCAATCATCATCGCTGTCTTCATTTTTGATCTGCGAACACTTCCAAGATGTGCGCCTTCTCCTCTGAATACATCATACTGTTCTTCCTTCAGTTCATCTTCCTCTGATACTGCGCTTTCAATGTGTCTTTTCATTTCGATGTATTCTTCCATCAGCATCCGTGTGTTGTGCAGTACCTGCTGCCTGCGGATCTGTCTTTCCGCTTCCAGTGCTGTCTGCACCACCTTCTTCACGAAGGTTTCTTCATTCTTTTCCTTTTCCTGCTCCATATTTGCCACACCATCCTTCCTTTATTATCCTTTTGTCGTCTTCTTTTTCGGTGGTCTATACTGCTGCCGTTTCGGCCGTTTTACCATCGGAATTCCTCGCCTTCTGCGCTCATTATTTGACATCCGGCTTTTCTCCTCATAATACCGCCGCCATAACTCTCTTTTTCTGATCTGTGTTTCTGTCATCGTATTATTTTCATGTATACGCCTGAAAATCTCTGATATTTTATCAGCTACCTGTCGTATATTCTCCATCATTTCCGCAAATGCCATATTCAGCTTCACAACTGCATCACTGATCATTTTCAATGTTTCTGCTGCCTTATCCGGCGACAGATTCCATTCCGCTCCCGTTTTTCTGATCACTTTTTCCACTTCCTCCGGTTCAACCTGCATTTTAGCCGCAATATAAAATTTTCTGTCTTCATATGCCGGAAGATCTTCGATTTTTCGGATTTCTGCATCTTCTGTTTCCTTTTTTTCTTCCGGTAGTGGAATATCATTTACAGGAATTACCATTTCCGGCTTCTGGTCTTTTTCTTCGACCTGAATTCCGCCTTTTTTGTATTTCTTCATTCCGATCTTCATTTTTGTTTCTTCGATCGCCTGTCCTACTTTTCTAAACGCTTCTTTCAGCCCCATATCGTCACATCCTTCCTTTTCGCTTAATTGAAAGGCAATTCTTCGTCAATGCCTTCCGGTATATTCATAAATCCATCATTTTCCGTCTGATCCGCTTTTTGATGTCCTCCTGCTCCCCCGGATCCTTCTGCTGCCGCTTTGCTTTCTGCGAATTCGATGTCTTCCGCAATCACTTCCGTCGTGTATACTTTGATATTGTCTTTATTTGTGTAGCTTCCTGTCTGGATCCGCCCGGTCAACACAATCTTCGTTCCCTGATGCACATACTTTTCCACAAATTCCGCACTTTTCCCAAAAGCAACACAAGAAGGAAAGTCAGCATCTTGCTGACCTTCCTGTTTTCTGCCCCTTTTATCGACCGCAAGCGTAAATCTTGCAATCGCCATTGGATCCTGCCCCTGTGTGTATCTCACCTGTGGATCCCGTGTTAAACGTCCCATCAGAATTACTTTGTTCATGCTTTTATCCCTCCTATTAACCTTTCCGTTATCTGTTCATACAGTTTCTTGAATATATCTCTTTCAGTCCTTGTCTTGATCAGTTCTTCATTCATTTCTGTCTGTACTTTCGCTTCTGTCTTTTTCTCCTCTGCTTTTTTCTCTTCTTTCTGATCAGTGACAACTGTTTTGTCCTTCGTCGCCCCCCCCGCATCGCCTAAACCGATCGAGATCATCAGCCCTATGTCGATGTTCTGCATCTCCTGCGCTGTACACACTCCGATGTATTTTCCAATGCGCTCCACAGCGACTGTGTGGATCTGTTCGCACAAAACAGTGCTGACACGCCCTGTTGATCGGATCGTGCAATGTGTCGGAAGCTCATTCTTTGGCTGCGTTGTCAAATATACAACTTCCAGCGTCTGACTGTTTTTATTATTTTTATCATTGCTAACGATCACGCCCGGTCTGTCTGTCTGCTGTTCGCTTCCTGTGTTGTATCCCCCCCGGCTTATATAATAGATTTCTCCTCTTTTTACATCATCTTTCGGAAGTGTTGTTATCTGCATCTTTCCTTTCTCCTTTCCTGTCCATGTCTTTAATACCCTGACTGATTGCCTTTGCTGCAATTATGATCAGACCTGCAAGAATCACCGCTGCCAGTATCATCACAAGCCAGATCAGCAACGATCCTGTTGCATTTATCATTCTTTCGATGTTCATCTGCATCATGATCCGATTTCCTCCTTGTATTGTTCCTTCAGCATAATCATTCTTTCTTCCTGCTGCTTCTTGATCTTTTCAATCTTTGTGATCAGACGCTGGATCGTCTGTGCCCGACTTCGGATCTGTCTATGCAGTTTGATCTGTCGTTCCACCTGCTGCCGCTTCTGAATCAAGAACTGCATTTCATGATCTACAATCAGCACTGTGTATTTCTTCACGCATTCCTGACAGGTAAAATACTGTTCTGTCACGTTGAATACTTCCGCCTGTCTTGCGATGATCCTTGTTTTCACATTTATGTGCTCAATTACAGATCCGCAGACGTCGCAAACAACTTCTGATCCGTTTCTGTACGCTTCTTCATTGAATTTCTTTTCCATGTCGTTCTCCTTTCCTATGTCGCAGGCATCAGGACATCTTGACTGTTTTCCTGATCCGGCTGCGCGTGTGCGGGCATCACCCCGCACATATGCGCCATCATTGCAGCGATCGCTGTGTCAAATTCCGGTTCCAGCTTTTCATACTGATCATCCGGCATCGTTTTCCATAGCTGCGTCTGAATTTCTCTAATTCCGATCATAGCGTTCATCAGTCTATCCTGTGTCAGCAACTTCTTTGCGCTGTATGTCTTCAATTCCGGTTTTATAAATTTATCTTTATCTGCCATCAGTCTTCATCCCCTAAGTCAATCAATCCCAGTGCTTCCGCATCGTAGACATCCATGATCCCGATGACAGCATATCCTTCAATGATCGCACTGGATGTCTGCGCATCGTCTGCGCATGTAATGCACACACGCATCTGTTCGCCTGTTGACCTTCCATCGCAGAATGCAAGCAGTGTCAAAATTTCCTTTTCTCTGTATCCTGCCTGATCCTCTTTTACAATCATGTGGCGGATCTTTCCTTCTTTGATGTCTTTGAACAGTTCCGCCGACACTCGCATCATTCGCGCTTTCTTTTCATCCGAAGGCAGGTTCTGCATCTTTTCTTCCTGCTCCATTTCAGTCAGCTTTTTCGCCGTTTCCCTGTCGATTGCCGCCTGTTCCTCGTCATATCGCTGTTCCGGCGTCTTTTCAGCTTCCGCTTTATCAACATAACGATCACAGTCCTGACATGTCCCTGTTTTCACGTTGCATTCTTCTTCCTGCTCCTCTTCCGCTTCCTCCTGCTCCCATTCCTCCGGATCTTCCGGCAAATTCATCTGTCCCGGAATTTCTGCTTTCTCTGCTGCTTCTTCGATCTCTTTCTTTGCCTGTTTCACTTCTTTTAATGACAGCCCGCCTTCTTTGTACTTTTCCAGCAGTTCCATCTGCTTATCCTCTGCCATTCCGCTAATTTCATATGCTGCTGAAAATGTCAAGCGACCTTCTTTCAGTTCTGCTGAAAATTCAGGAATTAAATGCTTATTGATGCTTTCAATCTGTGCAATTTTCGTTCCGGTCGTGTTCATGATCGAAGCGATCACGTCCCGCAGGCGTCCGCTGTCCAATTTGTACCCCTGAAGTGTCAATCCATTATCCTTCATGTACTGAAGCGATTCCTTCAGGCGTTTTTCTTCTTCCAGCATGTCAGCGATCGTTTTATCACGATACGCATTCGCAATGATCAGCTGCACCATTTCTTCGTTCTCTTCAGCTGCGCTTTTGATCTGACATGTCACCGTTTCAAAATCTTCATATCCCTTTTCCAGTAACAAATTCAATGCACGCCATCTTCTTTCCCCGGCGATGATCTTATATTCTCCGCGTTCACACGGCGCATATGCCACTGTCATATTCTCCATCAGACCAACCGCCAAGATCTCCTGTGCCAGCTGTTCAATTCCCGGCATCGAATAAAAATTCCTGTCATTGCTGTAAATCTTCCGGATGCTAATGTCCCGTGTCCGGAATCTTGCTTTCGGTTTCTCTTCTGCTGCTGCCTTGCTGTTTTTATTTAAAGCATCCATTACGCTCCATCCTGCTGCCATGTTTATTCCTCCTCTGCTTTCATCGTGATCGTTATCTGTTCCAACACCTTCCGGCTTGCATTCTTCACATCCGCATGTGAATCACTTCTGTCTTTTTCTATGTACTTCTGAATTAATTTCGTATCCAGTTCCTTTTATTTCTTCTTTTGCTATCTGGTTCAAACTTATTGCTTTCATGTCTATTCCTCCATATCTTTCAGCAGTTCCGTCACAACGTTTCGATAGTCCTGCGTAACAATACAATTTTCAGAAAACTTCGGAAGCGGTACGCGCTGCATGGTTGCCTTTTCCGCAATGATGGATCTTCTAACAGCCGTCACGAAGCAATCCTGTCCAGATGATTCTTTCAGCCATGCTTCCACCTGAAGGCTTGTCTGGTTCTTCTGTCGCATAGTCATTAAAATCTTCATGCGGATCCGGTCGTTCAGGCTTCGCAGATCTTCCAGCTGTTCATCCATATTCGCAATCGCTTCAATTTCAAATCCGCCGATTTTAACCGGAAGGATCACAAGATCCGTCGCCACCAAAACATTCGTCACGGTCATATCTAGCAGCAACCCGCAATCAACCACGCAATAATCATATACATCCTGCACTTCCAGCATTGCAGCCGCAAAACGAAGGATCTGATCTTCTTTTTCGTTCAGCAGCAGATTCATGTTCGTCCGCATTAAGTATCCATTTGCTGTGATGATGTCAATATTGTGATATGGTGTTGTCTGGATCAAATCTGTTGTCTTGTAAGATCCTCCGACGCTTCTGTGTCTTTCTAATAATTCAGACATCCCGATCCCTTCCGGTTTGTATCTGTCATACAGCATTGATACATTGCCCTGCTGATCCGCATCTACCAGCAGCACCTTCTTCCCCTGTTCTTCTCCCAGCAGGTAAGCGATCGAAGCCGCCGTCATTGTTTTGCCAATCCCGCCCTTCTGGTTCATAATTGCGATTGTTTTCATGATGTGTACCTCCTATTTCACAATTTTGAATTTTTTCCTGTTTCTTTTTGCCTGTTCCTCCGTGATGATATATTCATCGCATTCCTGTTTCCATTTATCCGGATTCTTCGTATCTCCGTCATACCATCTGCACCACTCGCAGGCATCGCAAAATATCTTTGCTTCCCCTGCCGTTTTATCTTCGCTGTATAAATTGTTCGCGCAGTGATTGCAGATGCAGCCGCCGCAAGGAAAAGCATAATCACTTCACATCATAGTATTCGGTTAAAAGGCTACGGATGCACTTCCGGAGCAGCCGTCAGTCGT
>ENA-UOJD01001234-UOJD01001234.1-human-gut-metagenome-genome-assembly--contig:-P48-NODE-1234-length-27840-cov-8.824762_pt1 | contig 27840 bp, 24 predicted proteins | sample MGYA00242342_ERZ723889 | MGnify/ENA metagenome assembly ERZ723889
AAAAGGGAGGGCTGCGGATGTATCAGGCGCTTTACCGCAAGTGGCGTCCCAAAACATTTGCCGACGTGGTCGGTCAGGAGCACATCACCGAGACCTTGCAGCGCCAGGTGGCGGAGGGGCGGCTGTCGCACGCCTATCTTTTCACCGGCACGCGCGGCACGGGCAAGACGACCTGCGCCAAAATACTTGCGCGCGCAGTCAACTGCGAGCATCCGGAAAACGGCAACCCCTGCAACCGCTGCCCGAGCTGCCTTGGCATCGAGAGCGGGCGGCTGCTCGATGTGGTCGAGCTGGACGCGGCGTCGAACAACGGCGTGGACAGCGTGCGCGCGCTGCGTGACGAGGCCATCTATTCGCCCGCGCAGGTAAAAAAACGCGTGTATATCGTCGACGAAGTCCACATGCTTTCGACGCCCGCGTTCAACGCACTGCTCAAGATCTTGGAGGAGCCGCCCGAGCATCTGATGTTCATTCTGGCGACAACGGAGCTGCACAAGGTGCCCGCGACGATTTTGTCGCGCTGCCAGCGCTTTTCATTCCGCCGCATCCAGCCGAAAGACATTGTAGGCAGGCTCAACTACATCGCGGGGCAGGAGAATATCGACTTAAAGGAGGACGGCGCAGCGCTGCTGGCCCGACTGTCGGACGGCGCGCTGCGAGACGCGCTGAGTCTTCTTGACCAGTGCGCGGCCGCGGGCGGCGCGATCGACGCGAACGCCGTGCTCGACGCGCTGGGTTTGGCCGGAAACGTGCAGACCGCACAGCTCATGTCGCTGATCTTGACGCGCGACGCGCGCGGGGCACTCGAGCTTCTCGGCAAGCTCTACGACGGCGGTAAGGATGTGGGCGCGGTGCTCGGCGAGCTTTCGACCCTCTCGCGCGAGCTGCTCATCAGCGCGACGGCGGGGGAGGGCGGCGAGAGCTTACTCAGTGGCGCTTATGACGCCGCAACGCTCCAAAACCTGCGCGCGCAGGGGACGAGCGCACGCTTCATCCAGCTCTGTACGATCTTGCAGGAGACGGCGGCGCAGCTCCAGTTCAGCGTAAACCGCCGCACGGACGCAGAGCTCTGCATTCTGAAGCTCTGCGACGAAACACTCTCCGGCGACCTGGCGGCGCTCGGCGCGCGCATCGCGCGGCTCGAAGAGCAGATCGCCGCGGGCGTGCAGTTCGCGGCGAAGCACCCTGTATCCGCACCGGCGAGCGCACCCACCCCCGCGGCGGTACAGACGGTCACACCTACACCGGAAAAGGCCGCGGAAGCGCCCACAGAGAGCGCAAAGCCCGCCGAGGAAGCGCCGCTTCCGTGGGACGAGCCGCCGCTGCCCGACGATTATGACGCACCGCCGCCCTACGGCGAGCCGGTCGCGCCCGCACCGAAGGCCGCAGCGTCGAAGATAGCAGCAGCACCCGCGCCTGCGCAGGAAGCGCCGACGAGTGGAGGCAGCGGGGATGATGAGATTTTCTACCAGCTCATGGAGAGCTATAAAAACCGCCTGACGCCCGATAAGCGCGCGTTCATCGGCATGGCGCAGGGGGATGTGAAGGATGACCTTCTCACCGTCTACTGCTCGACCGAGGTGCAGAAGTCCATGCTCGACCAAAAGGTCGTGACAGACGTTTTGAGCGAGGTCACGTCCCGCGCAGTTGGACGGGAGATCCGCGTCCGCTTCCTCGTGGGCGAGCGCCCGGGCGCGAAAAAGCGAGACAAGATGCAGGACCTCCTGCGCATGGGCAGTAAATTCGACAATTTTACAGTAAAATAAAAGGAGACAACAACGATGGCAAAGGGTTACAGCGCACGCCGCGGCTTTTCCAACGGCAGCGGCCAGATGCTCAAGCAGCAGCAGATGCAGCAGCAGATCATGAAGATGCAGGAGGACATGCAGAAGGCGCAGCAGGAGGTCGAGGAGAAGACCTTCTCGGCGAGCGTCGGCGGCGGCGTCGTCAGCGCCGAGGTCAACGGCAAGAAGGAAGTCACGAACATCACCATCAAGCCCGAGGCGGTCGACCCCGAGGATGTGGAGATGCTTCAGGATCTCATCATTTCCGCCGTGAACGAGGCGCTCCGCCAGGCCGAAGAGGCGATGGACGGGAAGATGAACGCGCTGACGAGCGGACTCGGCCTCAGCGGGTTTGGGTTCTAATCGTTTCCCAAAGGGAAACGATTGAAAGTCCCCACACCGTGTGGGGACGCGGGTAAAAGGGGGATACTCTCTTTCACGAAAGAGAGTATCCCCCTTTTGATCCCCCGAGAGAAAGGTTTGCATTGCAAGCGAGCAGCTCGAAGAGCTGCGCAGCCTGCGGAATCGGGTGCCTGCTATTTTTCGTATCTTAACGACTTGGTTTGCTTCTATCTTCGCTGTCACTTTGCCTGCGATTCGTTAGCCTTACGCAATTTCCGCCTACTTTGGACTTGTACAGACTTGCTATTGTCTGCCGAGGCGGCTTTGCTGCGCTCGCCGCGATATTGTGCCATCGATAGCAGGTGATTACACTGCACTTGCGCTCAGATTCGAGAGCGGCAGCGGATAGTAGGAGCAGAGGCAAATCGTATAGCAGCTCTAAACGCGGCAACGCCGCGCGCAGGCAGTCACCTTCCGGAGGCACAAAGGCTGTTCAAGCCCGAGACTGCCAATCTAATCCCTTTCTCTTGGGGGATCTAAAGGGGGCCATTCTCTTTTGTGAAAGAGAATGGCCCCCTTTGCCGTTCCCCTGCGACGCGCAGGGAAACTCCTCCCGCATTGGTGCGGGAATCATTGCAAATTATTCTGCGAAAAATCTTTCAATTTCCCCGCGCGCAGCGGCCACGCTGCCTTGCACAAAATTCGGCTTGCCGCCGCCGCGGCCGTTCAGCTCGGCATTCATCTTTTTCGTGAGCTCACGAAGGTCTCCGCCGATGTGCCCGATGGCGTACTTGTACGCGCCGTCCGCGCCGGCAAAGACCGCGCAGCGGCCGCCGCAGTGGTTCGTGACCGCGTCGCAGAGCTTGCGCAGGCTGTCGCCGGACATTTCGTCCTCGAAGAGCAGCACGTCGCCCTTGCCTTCGTACTGCGCGGCGGTCTGGGCGAAGACGGACTCTTCGAGCTTTGCGCAGCGCTGCTTGAGCGCGGAAAGCTCAGCGAGCACGCGCTCGACGCCCGCAAAGCTCGCGTTCGGCTTGACGGAGAGCGCCTGTGCGATACGCACGTCCTGCGCCCAGCACTCCGAAAGGTAGCGGTGCGCGCGCTTGCCGGAAAGAAGTTCGATGCGAACGCCGTCGCGGAACTTCTGCACGGAGAGGAACTTGACGAGTCCCACCTGACCGGAACGCACGACGTGCGTGCCGCAGCAGGCGCAGCAGTCCGCGCCGGGGAAGGAGACGATGCGCACGTCGCCCTCGAGCGGCTTTTTGCTGCGGTAGTCGACCTTGTCGAGCTCCGCGCCGCGATAGAACTGGATGTCGATGGGGTGATCCTCATAGATGTACAGGTTGGCGAGCTGTTCAATCTCCATAAGTTCATCCCACGAAATGTCGGCGTTGAAGTCGATCGTGACGACGTCCGCGCCCATGTGGAAGCCGACGTTGTCGCAGTGGAAGCGCTCGCAGATGAGGCCCGAGCAGATGTGCTCGCCCGAATGCTGCTGCATGTGGTCAAAGCGGCGCGCCCAGTCGATCTTGCCGGAGACGCTCTCCCCCACCTCGAAGGGCTTGTCGCAAAGGTGCGTGATGACGCCGTTTTTCTCGTGGACCTCGAGCACGTTCGCCTCGCCCAAAACGCCGGTTTCATACGGCTGGCCGCCGCCCTCGGGGTAGAAGGCCGTCTCCGCGAGCACAACGGCGTAGCCGCCCTTGACAGCGTCGCAGGAGACGACGGTGGTGGCAAAGCCCTTCTGAAAGGGATCTTCATAGTAGAGTTTTCTTGTTTCCATGGGGTTCTCCTTTAGTCAATCAGGCCGAGCGCCTGTTTTTCGTGCAGCACGCGGAAAACGTGCGCGTCAATATCGCTTTCGGCAATCTCGCCAGACTGGACGGCGGCGATCACCTGCGGGATCTGCGTCTGATAGTCAGTGGTCACGATCATGTCGTTGCCCGCCTGAATGGCCAGCACGGCGGCGCTGCCGTCCTGCGCGTAGGCTTTGACGGCATCCATCGCGAGATCGTCCGTCACGATGACGCCGGTGAAGCCGAGCGTGTCGCGCAGCAGTGTGTGGACCTTCGCCGAAAGGGACGCGGGATACGCGCCGTCCATGCACTCGACGATGTTGTGGCTCACGAGCACGAACGGCGCGCCCGCGGCGATGCCGGATTCAAAGGGGACGAGGTCGGACTTTTCAAACGTGGTGTACGGGCGCGCGTCGAGCGCGATGCCCGTGTGCGTGTCGGCGTTGTTGCCGTAGCCGGGGAAGTGCTTTAAGACGCAGGCGACGCCGGACTGCGCATAGACGGGCACGACGCTTGAGATATAGTCCGCGGTCGTCTGCGCGTCCTGCCCGAACGAGCGCGCGTAGATGAAGTTGTCGGGATTCGTCGACACATCGCACACGGGGGCAAAGTTCACGTTGACGCCGAACGCTTTGAGCTTCTGGTTGTAGCTGAGCGTTCGTTCGAGCAGCCCGTCGAGGCCGCCCGCGGCATAGAGCTCCTGCGGGGAGGGGAGAGGTTCGGAGAAGAGATTCGGATTTTTGCTCGCGCGCGTGACTGTGCCGCCCTCTTCATCGCTGCCGATGAAAAGCGGGATGGCCGCCGCGTCCTGATAAGACGCGAGCGCCGCGGTGAAGTCGTCCTCGGTGAGCCAGTCACCGTTTGCATCCTTATAGTCCCTGCCGAAGAGCAGCAGTCCACCGAGGTGATAGGTTTCGACGTCCTCCGCCGCGCCCGTTTCGGGGCAGCGGACAAAGAAGAGCTGGCCGACCTTTTCCTCGATGCTCATATCTGCAATGATGTCGTTGATGCGCTCATCGGGCGTCTTTTCCACCGGCTGTTCGATAGGAGGTTCCGGCGTCGGATCGACGGCGGGTTCATCGGGGGCGTCGTTTTTCGCGCCGCAGGCGGCGAGAAGCAGAACCAGGACGAGGGAAAGTGCGGTGATTTTGAGAGATTTCATGGCGATTCTCCTTTTTACGACTCGGAAACAAAGTGCTGTTCGCGGTAATACTGCGCGCAGAGGTACCTGCGGCAGATCTTGGTGACGTCTGGGGGCACGTCGAGCGTGATGGAACCGTCGACCATGCGGTAGCCGTCCTCGTGCATCAGCGGCGTGACGGCGCGCGTCTCGCGCTGGAGCTGCATGAAGCCGTCGCCCGTCCAGCCGCACTCGAAGAAGAGCTTGTCCATCAGGAAGCACGGGGAAATGTCGCCGCCGTCGCCGCGGAAGTCCTGACCGAGGGATTCCCTGGCGGCCTTGTTGGCATAGATGAGGTAGGGGGTGGAGAAGTAGTTGTAGAAGCCCTCCTGCGTGGACACGTCGAGGTCAACGCCCATTTCGGCGTAGACGCTGCTGCCGTTGCCCATCCACGGCTTGTGGTCACCGAAGAGAACGAGCACGATGGGCTCATCGCGGGCTTCCAGCTCGCGCGTGAGGCGGCGCATCTGCTCGATCGTGCTGCGGATGCCGGCCAGGTAGTTGTTGATGACGCAGCAGCTTTCCATCGACCAGCCGGTCTTGGCGGGCGTGACGTACTCCTCCCAGTAGGTCTCGGAGCTGTACGGCCCGTGGTTCTGGTACGAGACGGAGAAGAGGAAGAGAGGGTCATCGTCCTCCGTGCGCGAGTCGATGTCGTTTAAGAGGTAGTCGACGAGCACGGTGTCGGACTTGAAGAGCGCGTCCTCGATAGAGATGAGGTCGCCGAAGCCCGATTCGTTAAAGACGCACTCGTCAAAGCCAAGGTATTCGTTGACGTTGCTGCGGTTGTAGAACCACGAGTAGCCGGGATGGCGGTAGAGCGCGTCGTAGCCCTGATCCTTGAAGTAGCGGACGTAGGAATTGATCGGGCCGCGGAACTCCTCGTGCTGGCTGTACCCCGTGAGGAAGCCCCATTCGGTGTTCGTCGTGCCGCCGGCGAAGATATTCGTGAGGAGGTTGCCCGAGATGCTGCGGCTCTCGAGCTCGTGCAGCGGCTCGTAGAGATTCCGCACGGCGGAGATTTCATTTAACTGGGGGAAGTCGGACAGGTCGGAGAATGCCTCGAGCATGATGCCGACCACCGTGATCTTCTGATCGTCGGGAATGTCGCTGTCCTCATACTGCTCAAGGATCTGCTTGGCCTCGCTCTCGCGGTAGCCCTCCGGCGGCTCGGGGAACATGTCCTGCACGCTGTGTAGGAACGGATACGTCGTGCCGCGAGAGATGTAGACCTCAACCGCCGACCAAGGGGAAATGAGGTCGTTGTTGGCGGTCTCTTTGTAGATAGAAGAACTGGTGTAGAGCTCAAAATAGCACGCGAGCGTGACAGAGAGCATGAGCATGATGCCCGCAAGGCGGGAGCGCGGGCTCATGCGCTCTTTTCGGAGCATCAGGCACGAGAGCGCGAGCATCAGCACAAACCCCTCAAGAACGACGATCACGGGCGCGGAAATTTCGAACGTGTAGTTGCCCATGATGCCGCCCGCCGTGCGGATGAGCCGCAGGTCGGTGGCGAGCACGGGGTCGCCGCGCAGCTGCACCTTGTAGTAGCTCACGAGCGCGAGCGTGAAAAACGGCAGCGCCGAGAGCAGGTACGCCGCCCACGGACGAGCAAAGAGGAAAAAGCCGAGGTAGACGAGCAGGATCGGCGCGAGCAGGTTCATCATGACGAGCAGCGGAATTTTGAAATACGACTGCAAGAGTGCCGTCGCGTCGATGCTTGCGTAGGAATGTGCCGTGAGGTAGAGCGAGAGAAGGCCAATGCCAGCGCCCAGCACCGTGAGCCAGAAGAAGACCCAGATGCGGTGCACCCAGCGCATCACCGCGCCCGTCGACTCGTCAGGCCGCACCAGAGAAGAGAAAAAACGCATGTTGGGGACGTCCCCTTTCTGAAAGCATAATAACAAAGTATATCATTTCGACAGGAAAAACGCAACCGGACAAGTTTCCCGCTTTGTGGGGTTCTTGCCGGCGGGCGGGGAAGTGTGGTAAAATAACCCCGCAAACCGAATTGCAGCTATATCAAAATATTCGATATTCTAACAATTGCGGAGGTGTTTTCATTGATCAAAGAGATCGAAATTCAAGGATGTGTCACCGTTCCTGAAGAGGTTTCCGTGGATGACTTTATTGATAAATTCCTCGCATTTATTGAAGAGAACAACTGGAGCTTTGGCGGCGGTTATCGGACCATTATAGACGGGTACTATATGAATGAGGACGGGACAAGGGGAAAGCACGTCCTTGATGCCTGAATGAAAATTTCAGCCTTGCTGAAATTTTGCACTGCCGAACGGAATTAGAAAAAGGACAGCCTTCTTTCGAGAGCTGTCCTTTACTATTCTGTGGAAAACTTTTCTCAGAACGCGCACTTTTCGCGCAGGAAGTCCTTGACCTGATCGATGGGGATACGGACCTGCTCCATGCTGTCGCGCTCGCGGATGGTGACGCAGTGGTCGGCTGCGATGCCGTTGGCCTCGTCGCCGACGGTGTCGAAGTCGAACGTGATGCAGTACGGCGTGCCGATCTCGTCCTCGCGGCGGTAGCGCTTGCCGATCGAGCCGGTCTCGTCGTAGTCGACCATGAATTCCTTGGAAAGCTCGTTGTAGAGCTCCATCGCAGGACCGGCGAGCACGTCCTTCTTGGAAAGCGGCAGGATCGCGGCCTTGAAGGGGGCGAGTGCGGGGTGGAAGTGCAGCACGACGCGCACGTCGTCGTTGCCCTTCTTGTCCTGGCCGACGACCTCTTCATCGTAGGCGTCGCACAGGACCGCGAGCACGCTGCGCTCCACGCCGAGCGACGGCTCGATGACGTAGGGGACGTATTCGACCATGTCCTTGCCCTCGCCCTCGCGATAGACCATCTTCACGCCGCTGGTGTTCTGATGCTGCGTGAGGTCGTAGTCCGTGCGGTCGGCAACGCCCCAGAGCTCGCCCCAGCCGAACGGGAAGAGGAACTCGAAGTCCGTCGTTGCCTTGGAGTAGAAGCACAGCTCCTCGGGATCGTGGTCGCGCAGGCGGAGGTTCTCGTCCTTGAGACCGATGGAGAGCAGCCAGTTGTGGCAGAACGTGCGCCAGTAGTTGAACCACTCAAGGTCGGTGCCCGGCTTGCAGAAGAACTCGAGCTCCATCTGCTCGAACTCGCGCACGCGGAAGATGAAGTTGCCCGGCGTGATCTCGTTGCGGAAGGACTTGCCGATCTGGCCGATGCCGAACGGGAGCTTTTTGCGCGTGGTGCGCTGGACGTTATTGAAGTTGACGAAGATGCCCTGCGCGGTCTCGGGGCGGAGGTAGACGGTGTTCTTCGCGTCCTCGGTCACGCCCTGGAAGGTCTTGAACATGAGGTTGAACTGACGGATGTCGGTGAAGTTGTGCTTGCCGCAGGTGGGGCAGGGGATCATGTGTTCCTCGACAAAATCCTTCATCTCCTGCTGGGAGAAGGCGTCGATGGGCTTGGGCAGCTCGAAGCCGGTCTCGGCGCACCAGTCCTCGATGACCTTGTCGGCGCGGAAGCGCTCGTGGCACTCGCGGCAGTCCATCAGAGGATCGGAGAAGCCGCCGAGATGGCCGCTTGCTACCCAGGTCTGCGGGTTCATCAGGATCGCGGCGTCAAGGCCGACGTTGTAGGGATTCTCCTGCACGAACTTCTTCCACCAGGCGTTCTTGATGTTCTTCTTCAGCTCCGCGCCGAGGGGGCCGTAGTCCCAGGTGTTGGCAAGGCCGCCGTAAATCTCGCTGCCGGGGAAGACAAAGCCGCGGTTTTTGCACAGCGCGACGATCTTTTCCATCGTCTTTTCGGTGTTTTTCATGGTGAATTTCTCCTTTCGATGTTTGGCTCAGGAGATAAAAAACGCCCTGAGCCTATTGCAGTAGGCTCAGGGCGAACAAAGCATTTGTCCGTGGTTCCACCTGAATTCCCCGTTGGATGCGGGGCACTTCGTTCCCTTGTAACGGAGGGTCCGGCGCGGCATTTCCGCCGCGCGGCTCAAAAGCGCCGCCTTTTCCGTTCCGCAGGGACTTGCACCGGCCGTCCCCTCTCTTGAGCGGGTGAAAAGAAAAGGCTTCTTTCTCAATGCCTTTTGTTGTGGTCAGCATACCATGACTGAAATTGTTTGTCAAGACAAACCGAGAATCCCTGCGTACCCGCAGGGGAGCGGGCAAAGGGGGATATTCTCTTTCGCAAAAGAGAATATCCCCCTTTTGATCCCCCAAGAGAAAGGTTTTCACATTGCAAGCGAGCAGCTCGAAGAGCTGCAATGCTTGCCGATGCTACTTCCTGCGCGCGGCGTTGCCGCGTTTGGAGTTGCTAGACGATTTGACCTACTCCTATTATCCGCTGCCGCTCTGTCTGTCTCGTAGTAGTGCAGCCTAATTTCCGTCTACCGAGGCACCCATCAATGCGGCGAGCGTTAGCAATGCCGCATTCCGCACGCAGTCCGCCGCCAAGCAAACGTCACTCGCGCCTCACGGTAGTAAGGCGCGGTTGAGAGCAGTAACGAAATGCAGGGATTCATGGCGAAGCCATGTACACCGCACCCGATTCCGCAGGCTGAGCAGCTCTTCAAGATCGAGACTGCCAATGTGCGGGGTCGAGGGGGAAGGCCCCTCGTCCCTTTCTCTTGGGGGGTGTAAGGGGGGCTATTCTCTTTCCTCGGAAAGAGAATAGCCCCCCTTTGCCGTTCCCCTGTGCGGCACAGGAAAACCATTGCACCCTCACGCAGTGAGAGCTGAATTATTCTTCCTCATGCGCCGTGACCGCAATATGCAGCTCATCGAGCTGCTTCTGCGTCACCTCGCTGGGCGCACCCATCATGATATCCTGGGCGTTCTTGTTCATCGGGAAGGGAATGATCTCGCGGATGGAATCTTCACCGGCGAGCAGCATGACCATGCGGTCGACGCCCGGGGCGATACCGGCGTGCGGGGGCGCGCCGTAGCAGAAGGCGTTGTACATGGCGGGGAACTTGGCCTTCACGTCCTCTTCGCCGAGGCGGACGAGCTCGAAGGCCTTGATCATGATCTCAGGGTCGTGGTTACGCACGGCGCCGGAAGAGAGCTCCACGCCGTTGCAGACGAGGTCGTACTGGTCGGCGGTGATGGTGAGCGGGTCGATCTCGCCGCGCTCGGCCTTGAGCAGCACGTCGAGGCCGCCGGCGGGCATGGAGAACGGGTTGTGGCAGAACTCGAGCTCGCCGCTCTCGTCGCCGATCTCATACATCGGGAAGTCGACGATCCAGCAGAACTCGTAGCGCTCCTTGTCCATGTGACCCTCGCACGCGGGGCCGAAAGTCTTGATCATCACGCCGACGAGCTTGGTGGCCAGCTCGCCGCCCGCGACGAGCACGAGCGTGTTAGGCTCGAGCGGCAGGAGCTTGGAAGCAGCTTCCTTGTCGACAAACTTCGCGATGCCGCCGGCGAGGTCGCCCTTTTCGTCGACCTTGAACCAGTAGCCCTTCGCGCCCGCCTGCACCTCGCAGTCGGTCAGGAGCTTGTCGATCTGCTTGCGCGTGAGCGAGCAGTTGGAGATGGCGACGGCCTTGACGGTCTTGTCCGCAAGGACCTCAAAGCTGCTTCCCTCGAAGAGGGAGGAGACGTTCGTCGCGGTCAGGTCGATGCGCAGGTCCGGCTTATCACTGCCGTAAATCTCGAGCGCGTCGAGGTACTTGATGCGGCGGAACGGGGGCTGAGATGCGATGTCATACGTGCCGAACTTCGCGAAGATCGGGGGCAGGACATCCTCGCAGACGGCGAAGACGTCTTCCTGAGAGGCGAACGCCATCTCCATATCGAGCTGATAGAACTCGCCGGGGCTGCGGTCGCCGCGCGCGTCCTCATCACGGAAGCACGGCGCGATCTGGAAGTAACGGTCAAAGCCGGAGGTCATGAGCAGCTGCTTGAACTGCTGCGGGGCCTGCGGCAGGGCGTAGAACTTGCCGGGGTGCTTGCGGGCGGGAACGAGATAGTCGCGCGCGCCCTCGGGGGAGGAGGCCGTCAGGATCGGGGTGGTGATCTCAAGGAAGTCGTGCTCCATCATGGCCTTGCGCAGCGCGGCGATGACGTTGCAGCGCAGGACGATGTTCTTCTTGACGGCGGGGTTGCGCAGGTCGAGATAGCGGTACTTGAGGCGCTGCGTCTCGTCCGCCTCGCGGCTGCGGTTGATCTCGAACGGCAGGGAGTTGTAGCGGCAGCGGCCGAGCAGCTCGATCTTCTCGGGAACGACCTCAATGTCGCCGGTGGGCTGATTGGGGTTCTTGCTTGCGCGCTCGCGCACGGTGCCCTCGACGGAGATGGTGCTCTCTTTGTTGTAGCCCTTGATCTGGGCGAGCAGCTCGCTCGTCTCAATAACGATCTGCGTCGTGCCGTAGAAGTCGCGCAGGACAACGAAGGCAAGGCTGCCGCCGACTTCGCGCACGTTCTCCATCCAGCCGACGAGCTTGACGTGTTCGCCGGCATGCTGCGCGCGAAGCTCGCCGCAGTTGTGTGTACGGGATTGCATCATGGTAAAATCTACTCCTGTTTGTATATTATAAATTGAAAATTACTAACTGTATTGAAAATTCGCCTGATTTTGTGCTCAGGTGGTGAAGGGCTTCGTCTTCGGGTTGACGATATCGCGCCAGTCGAGGTCGCCGCGGGCAAGGCCCATGATGAGCATTTCAGCGGTGGCGAGGTTGGTGGCAAAGGGGATGTTGTTCTGGTCGCAGAGCTTGGTGATATAGGTCAGGCTGTCGTTATACTGCGGGTTGGCGGGGTCGCAGAAGAAGAGGACCATATCGATCTCGTTGTAGGAGATGCGCGCGCCGATCTGCTCGGCGCCGCCGTGGATGCGCGCCATGAACAGGTGGATCGGAAGGCCGCTCGCTTCGCTGACCATCTTACCGGTCACGCTGGTGGCGCAGAGAGTGTGACGGGACAGAATGCCGGCGTAAGCCGTGCAGAACTGGACCATCAGTTCCTTTTTGTTGTCGTGTGCCATGAGAGCGATGTTCATGTAGTGTCACAATCCTTTCTGATGTGATTTTTTCTATTGTAGCGGCACTTTCATCGGTTGACAAGGGCAAGCAGGCTTTGAAAAGATGTTTGCGGGAAAAGCGTGTTTGCCTTTGTGAACCGGTGCTACAGCCGCATCAGGCGCACGCGTTCGCCGCACAGGCGGCGGGCGATGTTTTCGCAGGCGCAGAGCGCGCCGGAGCGATACTTGAGGCGCTGGGAAAGTCCGCGCCCCAAAACGGCAGGGACATTCTCGTCCTCCGGAATGACGCCGAGCAGCGGAAGACCCGCAGCGTCGATGGCGTCGTCAATCGTGGTGTGGAGGGACTGTAAGAGCTTGCGCCGCACGCGGTTGACGACAAGGTGCAGGTATCCGCTCGGGAAGCGGTGCAGCTCCATCACGGTGCGCTGCGCGTCGCGCAGGCTCGAGGGGTCGTTCGTGGTGACGACCACGGCGCGGTCGGCGCAGCAGGTGGCAAGCGCGAAGGCTTCGCCGATGCCGGCGGCGGCGTCGATGAGGCAGAAGTCGAAATGGCGGCGGATCTCGTCGATAAGCCGCTGCATCTCGCGCTTGTTCGGCAGGCGCACGCCGAAGCTCACGGGCGCGGTGAGCAGATACAGGTTCGGGTAGAGCGGATGGCGCACGACGGCCTGAGCGAGTGTCGTGCGTCCGGCGATCACGTCGGTGAAGTCCATGAGCGCGCGATCCGATACCCCGAGGTAGAGGTCGAGATTGCGCAGGCCGATGTCGCAGTCGAGCAGCAGCGTTTTTTTGCCGAGCTGCGCGAGCGCCATGCCGGTGAGCGTCGTGAACGAAGTTTTTCCCGTGCCGCCCTTGCCAGACACGACGGCGATGACCTGAGACAAGACTCGTACCTCCTTTTTGTGAATTTGATGTGTTACAGCGGGGCTTTTTTGATCTTGGCGAAGGCGCGCGGATAGGCGCGCGGGGTAGGGGAGACCTTTTCGACGATGACAAGGCGGTGGACGACGTCGCTCGTCGGGATGGTGTAGTCCTCGACCTTGACGATGTGGCCGCCGAGCGTCTTGATGGCGCTCTTCGCCGCGGCGATCTCGTCCTCGGTGTCGACGCTCTTCATGGCGACGAACTGTCCGCCGACCTTGATGAGCGGCAGGCACAGCTCGGATAAGATCGAAAGCTGCGCGACGGCGCGCGAGGTGGCGATGTCGAACTGCTCGCGGTGCTGCATGGCGAATTCCTCCGCTCGCGCGTGGACGCAGGCGACGCGCTTTAATTGCAGCTCGTCACAGACCTCTTGCAGCCAGGTGACGCGCTTGCCGAGCGAGTCGAGCAGCGTGAGGTCGAAGTCGTCTTTTAAAATGCGCAGCGGCATCCCGGGAAAGCCCGCGCCGGTGCCGACGTCGACGACGGTTTTACCCGTCAGATCGACAAAAGGCAGCAACGCCGCGCTGTCGAGCAGGTGGAGCTGCGCGACGGCGTCGGGCTCGGTGATGGCTGTGAGGTTCATCACCTGATTCTTTTCCAGCAGCAGGGAGGAGAAGCGCTCGAGCGTTTCCGCCCGGCTTACATCCAGCCCCAGCTCGCTGAGGCCCTGCAAGAGAAGCTCGTTCATTTGCTCTGCTCCTTCAAAAGGTCGCGGATCTCGGTGAGCAGAACTTCTTCCTTCGTCGGCTCGGGGGCCTTTTCGGGTTCAGGCTCGGCGGGCTTCGAGAGCTTGTCGTGCATCTTGTTGATGGCCTTGACCATGCAGAACACGGCGAACGCGATGATGATGAAGTCGAGGATGACGGCGATCAGGTTGCCGTAGTTGACGGCGACCTCGGGTGTGACGACTTTGCTGCCCTCCATGACGGCCTCCTTGAGCACCCATTTCCACGCGGAGAAGTCGACGCCGCCGGTCAGCATGGAGATGAGCGGCATGATGATATCGTTGACGACAGAGTTCGTGATCTTGCCGAACGCGCCGCCGATGACAACACCGACGGCCATGTCGATGACGTTGCCGCGCATGGCAAAGGCCTTGAACTCTTCAAAAAACTTCTTCACGGGAAGCACCTCTTTGCTGAAAATGTGCGAAAAACGAAAACTTATTGTATAAAAACGGAATAATATTGCAGATTGGATTTACCTTTTGGGAATGAGCACGGTCTTGCCGCCCATGTAGGGCTGGAGGACCTTGGGGATCAGCACGCTGCCGTCGGCCTGAAGATTGTTCTCGAGGAAGGCGATGAGCATACGCGGGGGTGCGACGACGGTGTTGTTCAGCGTGTGCGGCAGGTACATCTTGCCGTCCTCGCCCTTGACGCGAATTTTCAGGCGGCGGGCCTGCGCGTCACCGAGGTTCGAGCAGGAGCAGACCTCGAAATACTTCTTCTGGCGCGGGGACCAGGCCTCGATGTCGCAGCTCTTGACCTTGAGGTCGGCGAGGTCGCCGGAGCAGCATTCGAGCTGGCGGACGGGGATGTCCATCGAGCGGAACAGCTCGACGCTCCACTTCCACATTCTGTTGTACCAGTCCATGCTGTCCTCGGGCTTGCAGACGACGATCATCTCCTGCTTTTCAAACTGGTGGATGCGGTAAACGCCGCGCTCCTCGATGCCGTGCGACCCCTTCTCCTTGCGGAAGCAGGGGGAGTAGGACGTGAGCGTCTGAGGAAGGCTGCTCTCGGGCAGAATTTCGCCGATGAAGCGGCCGACCATCGAGTGCTCGCTCGTGCCGATGAGGTAGAGGTCCTCGCCCTCGATCTTGTACATCATGGCGTCCATGTCGTTCTGGCTCATGACGCCCTCGACCACGTTGCCGTGGATCATGAACGGCGGGATGCAGAATGTGAAGCCCTTGTCGATCATAAAGTCGCGCGCGTAGGCGAGCACGCCCTCGTGCAGGCGCGCGATGTCGCCGAGCAGGTAGTAGAAGCCCGCGCCGGAGACGCGGCCCGCGGCGTCCATGTCGACGCCGTCAAAGCTCTCCATGATCTGCGTGTGGTAGGGAATTTCAAAATCGGGGACCTTCGGCTCGCCGAAGCGCTCGACCTCGACATTGCAGCTGTCATCCGGGCCGATGGGGACGCTCGGGTCGATGATGTTCGGAATCAGCAGCATGATCTTGTGGATCTTCTGCTCATACTCCTCTTCGAGCTTTTCAAGCTCGGCCAGGCGGTCGGCGTTCGCCTTGACGGTTGCCTTGATCTTTTCGGCTTCTTCGAGCTTGCTCGGGTCCTTCTTCGCCTGACCCATCAGCATGCCGATCTGCTTCGAGAGGGCGTTGCGGCTGGCGCGCAGCTCGCTCGCCTCGGTGATGGCGGCGCGGTTCTTGGCGTCGAGCTCGATGACCTCGTCGACGAGGGGGAGCTTTTCGTCCTGGAACTTCTTCTTGATGTTTTCCTTGACCAGATCGGGATTTTCCCGCAGGAATTTCATATCCAGCATAATGATTTACCTCGTTATCGTTGTAAAGTAAATGACCATTTTACTTCTTATTTTACACCGTCCGGAAACAGCTTGTCCACAATGGACTGGTAGCGCGCGGCGGGGGAGGGGGCGTCGTCGCCGGTGATACCGGTACGCAGCGGCTCCTTGGGCAGGAATTCCACCGTGCCGGTCTCCTCGAATGAGCGGATGTTGTCTTTCGCGGCGTTGAGATCGCCAGTGTTGTAGGCGTTTTCGATCTCAAGCAGCCAGTCGAGCGCGCGCAGTTGGTTGGACTGCACGCCGACGGTCTCGTCGAGCGCCTTTTTGTCCTCTTCCGCGGTCGCAAGCTGCTCTTCAAGCTCAGCGATGTGCGCTTCGAGCGAGTCCTTCTGCTGCAAGGTGCTTTGCAGGGCGGTGTTGCCGTCCTTGATCTCGTTGATGCTGCGCTGATTCATGAGAAATGTCCACAAAATCAGCAAAAACGCCACGGTGAAGAGGATCGCAACGTAAGTATATACTTTTTTCATGCGCTCGCGCTCAGTGGTGGGCTTTTCTTCGCCGGGCACGGGCGGCTTATTCGGGTCCTTGGGGCCCTCGTGAATCAAATCGGACATGGTTATTCGCCTCCGTTTTTTCTGCGTTTGATGGCTGCGAGCGCTTCGAGCAGATCGTTTAAGTCGTCGATGCCGTAATAGTCGAGCTCAATGCGGCCTTTTTTCTTGCCGGACACGATGCGGCAGGTGCGGCCGATCTTATCGCTGAGATCCTGCGCGGCCAGACGGCCGTAGCTCTCGGCGATGAGCTCGTCGTTCGTGGGTTTGCGCTCTTCCTTAGGGTTACTCAGGCGCTTGGCGAGCGCCTCGGTCTGGCGGACGCTGAGGCCCTGCTTGACGATCAGGTTTGCCGCGTCGAGCTGCAAATCGGCCTTGAGCGGCAGCAGCGCGCGGGCATGACCGCCGGAGAGGTCGCCGTTTTGCAGCATTTGCCGCACTTCGGGGCAAAGCCCTAACAATCTCAGACTGTTTGCCACGGCGGAGCGGGACTTGCCGACACGCTCGGCGGCCTCCTCCTGCGTGAGATGGTAGTTGTCCATCAGCGTTTTGTAGCCCTCGGCTTCTTCGATGGGGTCAAGGTCTTCGCGCTGGAGGTTTTCGATGAGCGAGAGCTCGGTCATCTTGCGGTCATCCGCCTCGATGACGATGGCGGGCACTTCGGCAAGACCGGCGATGCGCGCGGCGCGCCAGCGGCGCTCGCCCGCGATGATCTGATAGTAGCCGGAAGAAAGGCGGCGGACCGTCAACGGCTGGATAATGCCGTGCTCGCGGATGGAATCGGCCAGATCCTGCAGAGCCTCTTCATCGAAGTGGCGGCGCGGCTGATTGGCATAGGGTTCGATCTGCGAGATGGGGAGGTAGAGGTTGTCGGACGTGTCGGTGCGCAGGGCGGCGTCGCCCAGCAGCGCGCCGAGCCCCTTGCCGAGCCCGCGGTTTGCATTTGCCATGGAAACTTCTCCTTTCTGTGGGATGAAGCGGGCGGAATGCGCCCTTATATTTAATGTATCAGCGGTTCTGCTTCAAAAACTCGTTGGCGAGGTTGCTGTAAGCCTCCGCGCCGCGGGAGTTGCGGTCGTAGTAGTTGATCGGCTTGCCGTGGCTCGGCGCCTCGGAAAGGCGCACATTGCGGGGGATGACGGTCGAATACACCTTGCCGGGGAAGTAGCGCTTGACCTCTTCCGCAACTTGGAGGGCGAGATTCGTGCGCCCATCGAACATCGTGAGCAGCACGCCTTCGAGTTCCAGGCCGGGATTCAGGCTGCGGCGCACCATGCGGACCGTGTGCATCAGGTCGGACAGGCCTTCGAGCGCGAAATATTCGCCCTGCACAGGAACGATCAGGGAATTCGCGGCGCAGAGGGCGTTGACTGTTAAGAGCTCGAGCGACGGCGGGCAGTCGATGAGGATAAAGTCGTAATTGGGCGAGAGAATATCGAGCGCCTGCTTGAGCAGGAATTCGCGGTTTTCGCGGTCGATCATCTCAATACCCGCGCCCGCCAAGGCTTTCGAGGAGGGGAGCACATCGCCGTAGCGCGTGTGCGCCACGCTGGCCGTGACGTCCGCACCGTTGATGAGCACGTCATAAACGCCGCGCGAGGCCGCCTTGTCCACACCCATGCCGGAGGTGGAGTTGGCCTGCGGATCAAAGTCACACAGCAGGACGCGATTGCCTTTCTCCTTGAGGGAGGAGGTCAGGTTGACACAGGTCGTCGTTTTGCCGACGCCGCCCTTTTGATTGACGATTGCAACGATTTTAGCCAAAAAAACACCCACCTTAGTCATAGAAGCATTGATCCATTTTTATTCTTGTTCAGTATAGCACAAAACGGCTCAATTTCAACAGGGAAGCTCAAATTTTGCAAATTTGTTTCACGTGAAACATGACAAGGCGCAGACCTTTACGCCCCGATTTGCCCCTGTTTGGGCCGGTGATGGGGTATCACCGCTGGGGCAGTGCTGAGGACAGAAAAAGGCCATGGTAAAGGCGTTGACCTTTACCATGACCTGAAATCAGTGTTTCACGTGAAACAAATCACTCCTGCGGCTGGGTCAGCAGCATCGTACCGTAGGGTTCAAGCGTCAGGCGAAGCAGGCCGTTGCCGCAAAAGAACTCCTGATGGGACAGGGCGTCCTCGGCGAGCGTGCCGTCCCACGGAAGGGTGAGCGTGACGGGTTCGTCGCCCGCATTGACTGCCGTGAGGCAGTGGTCGTGCTCCGTGCGGCGCGAGAACGCCAGCGCGCGGCCCTGCGCGGCATGGTAGACGATCGTGCCGCTTTGCAGCGCCTCATGCGCCTTGCGCAGCGCGCCGAGCTGTTGGAAGTATTGCACCAATTCGGCATTCTCGCGTCCCCACGGGTAGGTTCCGCGGTTGAACGGGTCTTCAAAGCCCTGCATGCCGGCCTCGTCGCCGTAGTAGAGCATCGGCGAGCCGGGGAAGGTGTAGAGGATCAGAGCCGCGAGCTTGAGGAGCGACATGCCGCGCGCAAGGTCGGAATCGCTGAGCTGATAGACCGCGCGCTCGTCGCGCGTCTGCGGCGCGGGGGAGGTGAGGCCCAGAATCGTCAAAAGCCTTGGCGTGTCGTGGGTCGAGAGAAAATTCATCGCGCCGTAGAACGCGGGCGCAGGATAGTTTTCGCGCAGCTCCTCCATGCTGTCGCGGAAGTATTCCGCGCCGCCGCCGAGCAAATAGGCCATCAGCGCCGTGCGGAACGGGTAGTTCATCAGGCCGTTCGTCTCGCGGCCCAAAAGGTACTTGCGGCGCTGGGAGTAGGCGATCTTCGTCGTGCCGTCCTCCCAGACCTCGCCGAGAAGATAAGTGTCGGGGTTCTCCTCGTTCATCGCCGCGCGAATTTTGGCAATGAACTCGTCGGGGAGCTCGTCGGCGACGTCGAGCCGCCAGCCGGATGCGCCCGCGCGCAGCCAGCGCTTGATGATGGAGTTGTTGCCCTCAATAATGTAGTCAACATAGCTCTTTTCCAGCTCATTGACTGCGGGCAGGTTCTTGATGCCCCACCAGGCGTCGTACTCGTCGGGGAATGGGTGGAAGTTGTACCAGCGGTAGTAGGGCGACTGCTCGCCCTGCGCCGCGCCGAGGTCGTCGTAAAAGCCGTCGGCGTTGAAATAGACGCTCTTTCGCCCCGTGTGGTTGAAGACACCGTCGAGCATCACGTAGATGCCGCGCTTTTTCGCCTCCGCGCAGAGCGTGCGGAAGTCCGCTTCATCGCCGAGCAGCGGGTCAATGCGCTCATAACAGGCCGTGTCGTAGCGGTGGTTGGTCGAGGCCTCGAAGATCGGGCAGAGGTAGAGTGTCGTCACACCGAGAGAGGCGAGGTAGTCGAGCTTTTCCGTGATCCCCTGCAAGTCACCGCCGAAAAAGTCGCTGCACGTGATCTCGCCCTCGGCGTTCGGGCGGTATTCGGGAAGCTCGTCCCAATTTTCGTGCAGCGTGCGCGGGCCGACAAGGCCCGCAACATCACGAGATTTAGCGCGGCGGAAGCGGTCGGGGAAGATCTGATACGTCACGCCGCGCCCGAACCACGCGGGCGATTTGTGTGTGTCGTCGTAGACCGTGAGCTGCCAAGGCTCGACCGCGTCCCACGCGCAGAGGCCGTTTTTGCCGTAGCAGCTCGTGCCGCCGTCCGCCCACGAGAGGCGGAAGTGGTACCAGACGAGCTCCACGTCATCCGGCGCGGTGAAGATGCCGCGATAGACGACGTGGCCGTCCTCCTGCGCGGGAGTAAGCTCCACCGTCGTCCATTGGTCGGCAAACTCGCCGTGAGCAAGCAGCTCACAGCGCGTGACCGCCGCGCCGCGCTCGGGGCGAAAGCAGAACGAGACATCGGCGCCGCAGGGCACCGCGCCAAAGGGAGATTTGAAGAGAAGATCGCGCGGATCAAACCATTTAGTTGACATAACACATTCCTTTCTGCCAAATAAAGCGGCTGAAACAGGCAAAAGCGCGCCGAAACGGCGCGCTTAACCCAGCAGTGTATTTTCGCCCGTGATCGCGGAGGACGCGGACGTGTTGGAGAAGTAAGCGTTGAGCACCTGCACGGCGGTGGAGGCCAACGCTGCGCCGGAGCCGCCCTTTTCGATGACGATGGCGACGGCGATCTGCGGATCGTCGTAGGGGGCGAAGCAGACGAACGCGCCGTTGTTGTTCTTCGTGTCGCCAGTCTGGATCGTACCGGTCTTGGCCGCGGCGTCGACGATACAGTCCTTGAAATACTGCGACACCGCGCCGTCAGCCGCGAGGTCGTGCATACCGGCGAGGACGGCGGAGAGATTTTCGCTGCTCATGGCGATCGTCTCGACCGGCTCGGCGTCGTAAACGTATTCGAGCGCACCGGAGCCGCTGGAGCGGACGTTTTTCAAAAGGTGCGTGGCGTAGCGGTCACCCCCGCCGCAGAGCGTCGCGATGTAATTTGCGAGCTGGAGGGGGGAGTATTCCTGGTTCGCCTGACCGAACGCCGCCCACGGGGCAAGGTTCTCGCCCTCGTTCTGCGAGGGAAGGCGGCCTGCGGTGTCGCCGATCTCAATGCCGGTCGGGGAGCCGAGGCCGAATTTCGCGTAATACTCGCGCAGCGTGTCCATGCCCATGCGGTAGCCCATTTCGGCGAAGAAATAGTTGCAGGAATTCATGATCGCGCCGCGGACGTTGAGCGAACCATGGCCGCTGCGCTTCCAGCAGTAGGTGTAGCTCGCGGAGTAGCCCGGGTATGTCCACTTGCCGGAGTCGTAGATCTTTTCGCGCACGGTCGTCGCGCCGGATTCGAGCGCGGCGATGGCCGTCAGCGGCTTCAAGGTCGAGCCGGGGGCGTATTTTCCCTGCGTGGCGCGGTTCCACATCGGCTGCAGGGGATCGGTGGAGAGCTCTGCAAGGTCCTGACGGAACGTCGAGAGGGAATAGGTCGGATACGACGCAAGCGCCAGCACGTCGCCCGTGCCGACCTGCACGACGGCCACGGCCGCGCCGCGGTCGATGCCGTCGGATTTTGTCATGGAAGAGACGGTATTTTTGAGCGCCTCCTCCACCTGTGCCTGAAAGTCGACGTCGATCGTCAGCGCCACGGTGGAGCCGGGCTTCGGCTCGACGGAGTAGAGCTCGCTGGTGATCTTGCCGGAGTCGTTGTCGAAGGTCACAAGGCGCTTGCCCGCGTCGCCGTGGAGATAGTCTTCAAACGCATTTTCCACGCCGGAGATGCCGACGGTGCTCGCGAGCGTGTAGCCGTCCTTATCCTTATAGTCGTCCCAGTCCTGAATGCTGCCGGTGTAGCCGAGGACGTGGGCGGCGTAGTCGGTCTCGTAAACGCGCACGGACGAGGTATCCACCTGCACGCCGGCATAGTTGCCGTCCTTGATGAGGGAAATGAGCGAAACATCCACGTCGCTCGCAAATTCGAAGGTCGTGGAGCCGTTCATCTTGGCGGAGGCGAGGGAGTAGCGCAGCCCGATGAGCGTGCGCACCGTGGAATTCGGGAGCGTTTCGTCGATCCCGTACTCGCTGCGCAGCTTCAGATACAGCGCAGAGCCTGTCAGCGTAGTGGGGAGGCCGTTGTCGCCGACGTTCTTTTCATTGATCCACTTGAGCGAGACGAGGTATTTGACGAGCGTTTTCGCGCTGCCGTTCGCGGTGTCGTAGGCGTAGGGCGAGGTCCTGGCGAGCGGAAGCGCGTCCTTAATTTCAACGCCCTGCGCGTTCATCAGTTCGATGACGCGCAGCAGCGCGTCGTTGAGCTCGTCGGAAGAGACGAGCGAGGAATCAAAATTCAGCGTGTAGACTGCGCGGTTCGACACGAGCACCTTGCCGTTGCGGTCGGTGAGGATGCCGCGCGTGCCCTTGACCGTTTCGACCTTGGCATTCGCGCGCACGGACTTGGCGAGATAATCGTCGCCGTTGACGATCTGTGCGTCAAAGAGGGTGATAACGAATACGAGCGCGCAGAGAAACATCGCCGCGCCGAGCGCAATCAGGCGGCGGGTAAAGCGTTTGGAATCCATAGCGGCCTCCTTTCCTTGAGGCTTGGGGAAAATGGGGAAAATCAGTCGGGGAAGATGCGGCGGATGGCGCGCAGCGCCGGATAGACCGGCAGAAGAAGCAGGCACGAGAGCGCCGTTTCGCGCGCGAACAGGTGCAGCATCGGCAAAATGGCGGTCGAGCCGCTGCGCGGCAGCAGCGCGAACGCCTGCAAGAGGTCAACGAGCAGAAATGTCAGCACGGTCGAGAGCAGCGCGCGGGCGAAGCCCTGCTGCAACAAATTACTGACAACTGTTGAGATGAGCAGTGCCGCAAGCGTGAACGCGATCGTGTATAAGCACGCGAATGGCGCGGGGAGCACAAGGTCGCACAGCGCGCCGAAGACGATGCCCGCGATGACGGCTGAGCGCGGCAGCTCGAACGATGCCATGACCGCTAAAATGACGGGCGGCAGAAAGGGGATGACGCCGAAAAACGTCATCGACCCGAGAAGCAGCCGCCGCAGGAAAAAGAGCGCCGCGGCGGCGAGCGCGTAAAACGTCCACTTAAGCGCAGTGGTTTGGGTGAGATTCATGCGCGCCTCCCTCAGTCGACAATGTCGTAGTCCGTGATGACGAACACCTCGGTCAGGGCGTTAAAGTCCATCATGGGCGTGAGGACCGCGTAGCGGGCAAGGCCGTCGTCGCCGGTCTGGAGCGATTCGACCGAGCCGATGACAAGGCCGCTCGGGTAATATCCGCCAAGGCCCGACGTGACGATCTGGTCGCCGATGAGCACCTCGTCGTCCGACGTGAGGTACGAGAGCTTCAGTTTGCCCTGACCCATCAGGGAGAAGTCGCCCTCCGCCACGGCGACCTCGTCGGTGCGGAAGATGCGCGCGCCGAGCTCGGTGTCCGTGTCGATGACGGTCAGCACCGTCGACCAGTTGAGGCCGACCTCGGAAATGACGCCGACGAGATACCCCTCGGCGCTGACGACGCAGTCGCCCACGGCGATGTCCTGATCGGTGCCGTGGTTGAGAGACAGCGACGACGTCCAGCTGCTCTCGCTGTGGGCGAGCACGGCGGTGGAGACGAATGTGAAGTCGCGCCGCTGCTGCTGGAGCTTCAAAAGCTCGCGCAGGAGCTTATTTTCCTCGCTGTCGGCCTGCGCCTGACGCTGCTGGGCGCGAAGGTCCGCGATCTCTTTTTTGAGCGCCGCGTTTTCCTCCTTGAGTGTGGTCGTGTCCTCGTAATACTGGCGCTTGTCGGCCGCCCAGTCGCTCACGGCGGTGGCGGCGGCGCGGAACGGGTACGTCAGCACGCCCGCGATGTTTTCAAGCACCGAGGACGTCGAGGAAAAGTAGGTCAAAAGGCTCAATGCCACGGCGACCGCCGCAGCGACGGCCAGAATGCGCAGCCCGTGCTGACGGAAAAATTCTTTCAAGGCTTACCCTCCTTTCATCGTAGGGCAGGGGAGAGGTTAGAGGAGCTTGACGCCAAAGCGCGCGAGCACTAAGCCAAGCTGCTCAACGGGCAGACCCATGACGTTGAAAAAGTCGCCGTCGATGCGCTCGACAAGGAGTGCGCCGCGGCTCTGCACGCCGTAGGCGCCGGCTTTGTCCATCGGCTCGCCGGTTTTGATGTAGGCACGGATCTCGTCATCCGTCATCGGGCGGAAAAAGACGCGCGTGGACACGGCAAAGCGCTCTTCCTGCGCGCCGCGGCGAACGCTCACGCCGGTGCAGACCGTGTGGCCGCGGCCGGCAAGCTCGCGCAGCATGCGCAGCGCGTCCTCCTCGTCGTGCGGTTTTCCGAGGCGGTCATTGTCCAAAAAGACCATCGTGTCCGCCGTGATAATGAGATCATCGGGCGCGCAGAGGGCGGCGGCCGCGTCGCATTTTTTCTTTGCAATGTAGCGCACCGTGTCCTCGGGAGAAAGACCTTCCGGATAGCTCTCGTCAATGTCGAGCGAGAGGGTCTTAAAGTCCTCCACGCCGATGCGGGCGAGCAGCTCCTGACGGCGCGGGGATTGAGATGCCAAAACGATTGCCATGATATTGCCTCACTGTTTGATAATAAAAAGTATAATCAAGATAAAAAATTACAATTTGGAATTCATTCTGCGCCGCGATAGAAGAGACCACGGGTGATATTCTCCGGCGCTTCGACCGTCTCGCCCTGATACGCGCGCAGCACGCGGACGCATTCAGAGGAGCTCTCGGTCGTGAAACGGAGCTGCGCAAAGCGCAGACCGAGCGTCTGCCAGTCCTTCGATTTGTCCGCGAGATAAAGAATCTTTCCGTTCTCGATCTCGCTGCGGCAGCCCCACGCGCGCAGCACGGGGAAGTGCTCGCCGCGGCGGTCGGTCAGCTCCGGCGCGCTTGCGCACGCGCCGTCCGCCGGGACGGACGCAGGGCGCTCGGCAAAGTATCGACAGCCGAACGCGTTCGCATTCAGGCAGTTTTCCGTGAGCATCAGGGGAAGGCGGCCATAGACGATGGCCTCGCACGGGAGACACTTGCTGAGGTCACGAATCTGCGCGTCACGCAGCTCGAACGAGACGCACGCGCTCGAAAGTCCCTGTTCTTTCCAGAAAGCGAGCGCGGCGGAGTTGTAGACGTTCAGCGGCCAGCCGCCGTGCAGCTTGCAATCAAGTCCACGCGCGAGCGGCAGGTGGCCGAGGTTGCCGATCGACACGCCCGTGACGCCTTTTTTGGCGGCGTCCTCGAGCAGCGCGCGCAAAATAGGCTCGTCCTGTGTGCGGTAGATGCGCGGCAGGACAGCGAAAAATTCCGTTCTGCCGAGATGTGGCGAAAGGTCAAGCTGCGGGAGTAGTTCGACGGGCACATACACCCGCGCGGGGGAGAGGGCGATGAGCTCTTCGCTTAGCTGCTCGGCCCTGTGGAGGGAGACGGTCAAAAGCGGCTTGTCCGCGCTGTTTTTGATGATTGTTGGCGGAACAAAGTCGAATACGCGGCGTTCCGGCACGGCGGTGCGCTGCGCTTCCATCTGCGCGAGCGCTTCGCGGCGCAGGGCATTGAGCGCACCTGCGCTGACGGCGAGACCGCCGTCGAGTGCGACGGCGCACTGCGCCGCCGAAAACGCCGTGCCGCCGGTTTTCCTGAGGCGCGTTTCGACCTCTTCCGCGGTGACGGCGCGGCTGCGCGCCGCCTCGGGCACTGCGCCGGTGACGGTCACAGCATGGCCGTCTGCGTCCTCGGCTGTCAGGTGCATCGGCTCTCCGGCGCGGACGGTGCAATTTAATGCGAGCGGCACAAGCCGCAAATTTTCCTTTTCATAGCGCGCACGAATCTCGCTGAACCAGTCCTCGGGCCATCTTGCGTTTTCAGGCCGCGTGCCGAACATCTCACGTCCGCGCACACCGCGGTAGTATCCCTCGGTAAAGCCGTCGCGCGAGAAGGCGAGGGCGAGCTTTTTCTGCTCGTCCTTCGTCGGCGTGCGATGCTCGCGCAGAAGGCGCGCGTATATTTCCGTCACGGCGGCGACATACTCTGGCCGCTTCATGCGCCCTTCGATCTTGAGGCAGGCAACACCCATATCCATCATCTCCGGCACGAAGGGCGCGAGGTTCGCGTCCTTCAAGCTCAGCGGATGGCCGTCCGCCCTGCCGGAAAAGCCGTAGGGCAGACGGCAGGGCTGGGCGCAGGCGCCACGGTTGCCGCTGCGCCGCCCGATGACGGCAGACATCTCGCACTGGCCGCTGTAGCACATGCAAAGCGCGCCGTGGACGAACGTTTCGATCTCGATGGGGCTTTTTTGGCAGATTTCGGCGATCTCCCCGCGCGAAAGCTCGCGCGCGAGCACCGCGCGCGTCATGCCGAGCCTTGCCGCTTCCTGAACGCCCGAGAGCGTGTGCAGGCTCATCTGCGTCGAGGCGTGCAGCGGCACGTCGGGAATAATTTTTTGCAGCGTTGCCAGAACGCCCCAATCCTGCACCAGGATCGCGTCCACGCCACACTCCGACGCGGTGCGCGCCTCCGCGGCAAGCGCGGGGAGCTCGCGGTCGGTGACAAGCGTGTTGAGCGTCAGATAGACCTTCACGCCCCGCAAATGGCAATAAGAAACCGCCGCGCGGAATTCCTCATCGGAGAAGTTCCTCGCGCTGCGGCGCGCGTTGTACGCGCCAAAGCCCATATACACGGCGTCTGCGCCGCTCTGCACGGCGGCAACAAGCGCCTCCTGCCCGCCCGCGGGCGCTAACAGCTCCGTCGTCAAGGGCTTACTTTTTCTGCTGCTGGAGCTTGAAGATCTCGCGCTTAAGCTCGCTGACCTCATTCTTGGCCTGAGAAGCCTCGTCAAGGTACTGCTTGACCTGACGGCGCAGCGCGTCGCCAGCCTCGCGCTCTTTGAAGAGCTCGTCGGTGATGTTCACGGCGGTCAGCACGGCGGCGTCCGTGCGGCCGACCTTGGCAGCGTCGAGCAGCTCGCTCATTTTGTCGTTGACGTAGGAGCCGACCTTCTGCATATAGGAGGGGGCTTCCTCGGCGACAAAGGTGTATTCCTCGTCGCAGATGGAGATCGTGATGCGGTTTTCCATGATTTGTGTGCTCCTTTCTATTTCGGCGTTGCACAAAAAAGGGCAAATTCCACCCATATAATCTCTAACAGTATAACACGGGAGTGAAAATGTGAAAAGGGGGAAGCAAAAAATTTCATGTTTACGAACGGGAAAATTTCATGTAGAATAATGGAATCGAAAATGGACGAAAGGAGGCGGGGAACATGGCAGGCTATGTGCTGCATTTGAGCACCGAGGAGAACATCACGCTCTCATCGGCGACGGTCAAGCGATTGATCGCGGGTGGCAGCGGCGACGCGGCGCTGCTGTACCTCGCCATCCTGCATGCGCGCGGCGCGGCGGACTCCGGCAAGCTCGCGCGCGAGCTCAAGTGGGACGAAACGCGTCTTCGTGCGGCGGAGCAGGCGCTCTACGAGATGAAGCTCGTCGGCGCGCCGGAGAAGAAGGAAGCGCCCCTTCCGCCGCCCCAGCAGCTCAGCGAGCCGCCCGAGTACACGCGCGAGGACATCGCGCGAAAGCTGGAGGGCGACGGGCGCTTCGCCTGCCTTCTGCGCGAGGTGGAGCACAAGCTCGGCCCGCTCTCGACCCCGTCGGTCAAGAAGCTGTTAGGGCTGTACGAAAACCTCGGCTTGCCCGCGGACGTGGTCTACACGCTCGTCAACTACTGCATCGCGAAAAAGGAGCAGCAGTTCGGCGAGGGGCGGCTGCCCAACATGCGCGAGATCGAAAAAGAGGGCTACGTCTGGGCGCGCAAGGAGCTCTTTTCCATCGAAAAGGCCAGCGAGTATATGAAGCGCGAGCAGGCGCTGCGCGGGAAATATCCCGAGTACATGGCGGCGCTGCGTATGCAGGGCCGCGCGAGCGCGCCGAGCGAGGAAAAGTATCTCTCCGCGTGGGCGGAGATGGGATTTCCGGCGGAGACCGTGGCTGAGGCTTACGACCGGACGATCCTGCACTGCCACGAATTCCGCTGGCCGTACTGCAACGGCATTTTGAAGCGCTGGCACGAAAAGGGCCTGCACACGCTCGCCGAAGTGAAGGCCGAGAACGCCAGGGAGCAGAGCAAGCCGAAGAAGAACACCAACGACGGCGGCAACGCCTGGATGAAGGAATATTTGAATCAGTAACGAAAGCGGGGGAGAAGGATGTCTTACGATGGGCGGCTGATGCGCCAGGCGCTGGCGCGCTTCGACGAGGACAAGCAGCGCCGCGCGGAGAATTTTCGCGCGCGCGAGCGCGCGGTGTATACCAAGTGCCCGCGCATTGAGGAGATCGACCGCGAGCTGTCGCACACGATGG